>FLOH01000980.1_pt1 | contig 48724 bp, 63 predicted proteins | sample 756751 | NCBI WGS metagenome assembly FLOH01 (sample SAMEA4026879, study PRJEB14308) | marine metagenome | biome: coastal water; material: water | depth 74 m | reverse complement strand
TGCATCATCTGTTGCTGTTGCATCATCCTTTTCTGTAACTCCTCTTTGGAAACTAAAGCCTGGTCTGGATCTAATTTGTTTTTCTGCGCCCACTGACGCTTCAAGTAATCCATGTTGAATGCCTGTGGCCCAAACAACTTGAACCCTTCCGCAATAGACGATGTGAATTGGGCTTTATCTAAAGCATCAGTCTCACGCTCAGTAGGAACGATTGTGATTTTCCAAGTAAGTTTAGCGTTACGCAAATCATCAGGATTGATGATGATTTTCTTAATATTCTTACCAGTAGTCTTCTTTGCCAATTTCTGCTCAGCTAAAACCTGTTTTGAAGAAAGCCTCTGATCTCTAAACTCAATTACCCTGGTACCGCTAGTGCCATCCTCAAAGTCATCTTTGACTTCAATCTTCTTAAACACTTCTTGCAGCTCACCTCTAAATTTATTAGCCCGCAAATCTTCAGATTCAGTCCAATACTTGACAATATTGTACAAACGAAGCCAAGACATACGCTTCTCAAGGTTTGTAATACCCCAAATAACAAGTCCAAGCTTCTGCATGGATTGTTTTTTAAGCTCCACAATCTCCGTAGCAGTCTGCTCACCACTCTGTGGCTGGCCTTCAAATACTGGAGATACACTCTTTTGATCAATAGTCTTACTAACAAGCTCAAACATTGAAAATTCAGCAGACGTAACTCCGTCGTTCTCTCCAATCTGAGTCAGTCTAGTTGGGTCAATGTCATTAACGATTATTGCTGCATCGAATATCTTACTTGTGACCGCCCTACCAGTGTTGTTTGCCATTGGTGGAGTGGCACTTTTCTGAGTTTTAAGGATGAATACCTTGTAAAACTCATCCAGAACCGCCTGATCGACTTTAGTCTTCGCCGGAATACTCTTGGAATATGGGAAGAATCGGCTAATTGGTGAGATGTCACCTTTAGCAATCGTATAAACCCTACGCCCAGTAAGTGCTGAAAGAGGGAATCCAGTAGGCAGCATCATCACACCATTCAAAATCACCTGATATTCATTCTTTGGCTGGTCTTGGTACTTAATCACCTCAACATAACCATCTTTAAACTCTACTAAGTTCCAGTTTTGGTACTTTCTGTTCTCAGGCTGCACGTTAAAGTGCTGTACCGTCGCTGGAACGTATTGAAACCTCTCCCATTCTCCATACATCTTCTGTGCAGCTTCGTAAGGAATCACCTGTCTAGTGAATATGTACGGTTGGTATTCAATGAAAAACTCTTTCATGTTACCTAAAAACACACTTGTTCCTTCGAGTAATTCTGATCGGATCTCTCTGTAAGGCTTAGTGAATTTCTCCTCCCAATTCTTTACAAGCTTAATCCCATCAGCCCAAGTGGCCTCTTTTTTCAGCTTCTTCTCAACCTCCTTCCACTCAACCATGATATCTTCAACAAATACTGTTCCCTGATCCATTAGCTCTTTGTAAACCAAAGGCCGCTTAGTATCATAATCTGGACCTTCAACTTCACGACTTTTACGAATTAACGCCTCCATAGTCTCTCCCAACTCACTAACAATCTCATTCTTTTCATTGTAAGCAGTCAGATTAGGCTCAAACATCAAATTCAAAACACTAGAAATAAGCGTAGCGACTTTCTCTAACGTAGTTCCAGTAACGATTCTAGTGTCTTTTTTGTTTTTCTTCGGAGGAATGTAACTATTAGCAGCTTTGGCATTTGACTCGTAATACTCCTCATAACTCATACCATCTAACTCATCATGCGATTCTTCACGAGCATTTCTAGCATCATCTAATCGCTTAATTAACCAACCACGATACTGTATCTCCTCCTCACTATAATCAACTTGCTCAACACTCTCAGGATAACCATGTTTAAGAACTAAGTCTGTATCTGCCATAGGGGATTTTTTAGCGCTAATAAGTATATTATACTCTATTTTTGCGATTTACAAAATAGAATAACGGTCATCAACATCTTCATCCTCAACGTAAAGCTTCTCTTGCGAATCACGAAATGTCATTGCCAATACTCTCATGGAATCGCTTCCGTGAGATGACCAATCGTGAAAAGGCCGTGAAGAAAACTGTTTACGAACATCATCATAAGCCTTGTGATACTGACGCAAAGCCTCAATACCCTTGTCACATTTCTTTGCATCGAACCAACACCGGTTCAGAATTCGACGTACAGCCTCAATACCTTCCTGTACGGGCATTTTAGGCGCAGTGCGTGGATACAACCCCAACCCCTCTAAAACCTCTCTACGGCTCTTTCCTGAGCCTAATTCGCGTACCTCGATATCATGTGGGCAAGTATGCTGGCCGTAAATGTAGCCTCTGTCTTGTAAAACTTTTACGTAATGGCTCAAAGCTTCTCCACTAGCTTCGTAGTAATCTATCAATCTGATCTCTTTTCCGAAGAACTGCACGAACCAAATAGCAGTTGCATCTGCCATGCCAAGATCCCAGTATGTGTGGACTTTAAGCGCTGAATCATAAGGCACGTTGCCAAGCCTGCCCTCTTCAGACGCAATACTCATCTGTTTTCCGTAGTAAGCTCCCTTAATCGCGGCATCGAATGAACAGTACCACTCTTGCCGGAACTCATCTTCGGTAATGATCCCCTGTTTAACCATTCTTTTGTCATCCTCTAGGGCAACTCTTAAATTTTCAATCGTTTCACCCTCTTCAGTTTTCAAGCTCTGGTCAATATCCTGAAAATGGGAAAACCATTCGTCATTGCCCCTAGAATTTTTGAAAATATCATAGAAATCATTCTTCCCTTTTGGCGTTCCAATCCAAATTGCGTAACCCAAGTGATCAGCGAGACATTTGGAAACCACCTCCGTGAAGATCGTACTTGGCTGTTGAGAATACTCATCGAATACCACGCCCCATAAAGCCAATCCACGTAAACCATCTGCATTTTCAGCTCCGTAGAGTGAAATACGAGATCCGTTAGGGTAATCAGCTCTCAACTCTGACTCATTGAAGTTCACCCCTGGGATTGGACGTGAATAATGCTTCACCATATCCCATGCAACCAGCTTTGCTTGCTTGTAAGTAGGCGCGACGTAAGCGAACCTAGAGAAATTAGTCGTCATTGCGTCTTTGATAAGCTGATTTATGCACGCTGTAGTCTTACCACCACGCCTGTGCATCACCACCACCTTCCAACGCTTATTAGATTGATGGAATGGTTTAGACCAGTTCCGTGGATGGTAGGGTATTTTAACTGTTTTCATGTTTTTTAGTTAATTGGCGTTGTTCTTGTACGAATTTTAGCATTTTGCTATAAGAAGTGAAACCTTTGGCTACTGGCAGATAGTCGTCTTCGTAAACGTGCATCAATCTGATAGCCTCATCGACATTCTCTCCAGATTCGTACATAGCCCATTCTAAATTGTAATATCTAATAGGAAGCCAAAGCTCTTTCATGTCTTTTTCCTTTTGAATTTGGACTTTATGAGACCAAAGCGTGACGCCTTTCTTCTCGTCGTCCCACTTCCAAACATTAAACTTAGCAAGTTTAGAAAACTGATCCCTTGTGACGATCCCGATAGGTGTTTCAAACATGGTTGTGTGGTTAAAGTTTGTAAATTTTACCCTTACTTCGTGAGATATACGCTTCAAATTCTATTTTTGAAACCTCCTTACCATTGATTTTGTACCCATCACTAGGAGAAGATCCCTCGTTACTCTCCCAGGTACGAACTGCTGCCTGCCAGTTTTTCATAGGTGAATTGCCCACCTTCCAACCCTTAGACTCATAGAAATCAAAGAATTTCGCGGCGGACAATCCATTGCCGCGCAGCGTACAGTATTCTTCAATCTCAGTTAGGGAAGGAATAATAAATTTTTTTTTGGAATACGAAGTATTCTTTTTATTAGTCTTCTTTTCTTTCTTTACTTCTTTAGTTGCTGTCGTTTGCCTGTCACTTGCCTGGCGGCTGCCTGTCAGCTTGCCTGTCGTTTCGTCTGTTACTTCACTTTGGTATTCATCGTAATTACAGATGGTAATTAGCCTAAATCTGTTTGTTGATTGGTCTGTCAGCTCGCCTGTCGATTTTAGCCGATCCAATGATGTCCGCACATTTCTTATGGTTAGACAGGTTTCTTTTGCTAAATTCGGTAGGCTAGTGACTTTTTGTCCACGCTTAATATTAACACCACGCCAGTTCTTATCTTCATAATTAGCGGTTATTAGGAGGTGCAGGAACAACACCTTGGTATTGATGTCGTCATACCACTCCCATTGGGTGAACTTTCTGTGAATTTTAATCCAGCCGTTAGTCATCGCAACCTGTTAGAAATTGTATTAAGCCTGCCTTTACATCAATCTCACTTAAAGCAGCTTCTTCGTCATCCTTATCAACAGAAACACTAAATGACTCCACCGCATTTAAAATGTCACGAGCTAAAGCATGGATAGCTTCAAGCCTTATAGGATCTTCCATATTAAAAAGGGTTAATTAACAAGAACCCCTCCGCCAGATGAACCACGTTGTTTTGCCCACAAAGTGCTGACGGAGGAGTTGCTGATAATAAAGTTGGAGGTTCATAAAACTGTGGGCAATTAATTTCTAACCCAATTGTACCAATCACAAACAAAAAGTCAATAGGAAAATCAAGAGTTATAACCCCTTGACAACAGGTTTAGGCGCCCTCAAGAGGCCCATCTACGACTTGTAAGTCGGATCCAGGGAGATCACCCCCTGCTGGGGATTGAGGGCCGTAACGCGGACAAAAAGTCCAATGGCATTATACCACGAAACGCCAAAAAAGGCACCACCTCCACAGGAATGCCCTTTTTAGCAATAGACAAATGCTCAAAATACGTAACCACACACACTTTGAGCTCAATCATTATATCACACTATCCCTCCCCTCTGTCAAGGAAACTCATTTTTCTAAAAAATCTGTGGTTGGTATGGGTGGTACCGAACCCTCGTAGAAAGTTCGGGGGTAAGTCGTCTGGTTTCTTGTAATGAAGTTTTAATCTAATAAATAAAACAAAACAAAAAACAAACAACAAAAACAAAACAAAAGAAAACAAACAAGAAAGGATAAATCATAAATGATTTACTTATGAATAATACGCCCCCCCCTGGGGTGAGGCTGTCCTCACCTTTTCCCTGTTGCCCTGCCCCTGCCCCGTTTGGGGTGAGGATACTCTCACCATTAAAACCTTCGATCTAAGGCGTTTTACTCTGTTAAGTGGTGTACTGGGTCAACTCTTGCCCTCGATCAATATGTCAACCCCCCACGGCTCAACCCTGTTAGGGTATCGATTTCGCCCCACGGGGGATTGAGTCATTATGCCCCTGTTTTGTTTTATAAGTCGAATGAAAAGTGATTGAAAATGTGGGTGTGGGAAGTGTCCCCGAACCTGTAACGCTACCAACCACCCTAAAGAATGTTATATAAGAACAGATAAATGCAGAGATGCAATAGTCTACTGGTATAATGGTTTAGTAGTATAGACCAGTCAAAGAGTTTCTTTTATGCTGGCCGGAGATTTTAAAAAACCCCTGCTCTCCTGTATGGCTGGGGTTCTAGCTCCATGTAATTTGCATGGCTACGTTTTCAGTCGCTTTCCCTTCGATTAAAGCCTTATTACGCATGATTTTGTCAAATACTATCGCTGTTTTTTCTGGTGATACTTCCGAATAGTCTTTTTCCTCCAAAGCTATCAGTGTTTTGCGTGCTACGTTATCCATTTTCTGCCCTAATTGCGCCAAAGCTCTTTGCACTCCATCGCCTCGGATTATCGCATATGGTTTACAAGATTGACTTTCCGAATACCCCGCTTCTAATAACATGGCCTTCTTGGTTTTGAACTTATGCGTTTTGGCGTTGTTTATCAAGAGTTCGACCAGTTTCGCTTGCCTTGGCTCCAGGCTTGATAAATCAACTTTTATTTGTTCTTCTTGCATACTCTTATTATACCAAAAAACAGGCTACACAGTCAAGCATAAACCTGTTAAATGGTGAATTATCTGCAGCAAGCGTCGAAAAACCTTACCCCGTCAAATCTGGGGTTGTCTTCTTTCAATTTGCAAACTAACAAACTAAGTAATTGCTCTTTTTTGATGTCCTGCCCGTTGCTATCGGTTGCCAACTTGATAACTTCTGCAAGCATGATATAGTCTTTTTTTGTCATGGTATTTTGTGGTTAAGATTAAGAAATTTGTGAGTAAACTGTCCCATTCTCAAATTCTGTATAGATAGCATAACCGCCTTCGACTGCTATCCGTTGGCATGATTTTATTTTGGTATTTTCTTTTTTGGCTTCCGTTTCAAAGGCTGTTAAAAGTGAAAATTCATTGCACCCTATAATATCGCCGTTTGTCTGGTGAATAAATTGCATGGTATTTTGTGGTTATAAATAATGTACTTTTATTATATTTTATCTTATTATATAACGCAAGGGGAAAAAGGCGTTTTATATTGACAAAAACAGGCTTATTTTATGGTAAACTTTCCCATTTTAAACCTGTAAAAAGTCGGGACTACTTGTCGGGACTACTTGTCGGGACTACCCGTTTTTCCATAAAAATAAAACGCAACCAACAACAACCCGCCAAAAAATAGAATCTCAGGTAGTCGGGACATAAAAACCAGAACCACCAAAAACACAAATAAAACTATTCCAAAACAACTCAACAAGCCTAAGAGGTCATTCATCTGGTCATGGTTAAATCGTAAAATTGCCCGTAGGCGTTTCCGAGTGCATAAATGATACCAAGTATCACTAACACGCCTAAAACCCTGCAAATCAAGCGTAAACGGTCAATTTTTTGACGCTTTCGGCTTGCGTACTGTTGTCGAATGATAAAACTCATAAAATTAAAAGTTATAAATAAAATTAAGACAACCAACCACCGAACCCCACGCAAGCAAACCAGATACAATCAAAATAAATTTAAACACTTTCAAACGGGCTAAATTGTAACGCTGTTTTCCAACCCCTAGCACCTAGCTTCTCAACTGTAATTTGTTTTTCCTCATCTGTAGACCGCCAAATCCTCGTTTGACTATCTATGAATACTAAATCGTCACAAGCCCCGTATAAAATAGGCTTTGATTCTAAAAACTGGTTTAAATGCTTTTCTGTGATTTCCATATTTTGAGAGGTTATGAATAAGGATAACTAAATTATAATTAAATAAATAAATAATACAATTAAACAATGTTTACATATTGGTTTGATAAGTCATAGTTTTGAAACAAAAATTTTGCTCGAATGGCAATGATTCTTCCAGGTTATTATAAAGTTTTACAACGTGTGCAATGATTGAACCAATTGCAAATGTATTATAAGCAATCCCTCGGGCTGTACAGGCTACGGGAACGCTTTCCGAATCTGGGAAAAGCGTTTCAATATAGCGGGCTTTTTCCTCCTTATAAAAAGAGTAAACATTAAATGTTTCTCCTCCCATTCTGGAATCAATGCAGAAGTCAAAACTGCTATTTTCCACGATTGCTTTCCTGCTTTCCATGTTATCAACCGCTAGAATTAACAAATCGGTTGACACTTTTTCAATCCTTTCCTCCAGGGCTTCAATTTCAAGACCTGAAAAAGCAAGTACATTTTCTTTGAGGGCTTGGACTTTCTTTTTACCTATGTCTGCGACTGCGTGGAATTGGCTACCAACATTCACCGCTTCCACCTCATCAAAATCATAAACCTGAATCCGGGGGAACCCCATTTTGGCCAATAGCAGGGTCAAACTTGCACCAATGCCACCGGCACCAATAATGCTAATTTGAAAGTCCCGGGGCTGTAATAAATCTATCTGTCTAGTTTGATATTGCAACATTTGAAAAAGGATTAAAATGTAAATACTGTTTTAATTCTTCCCTTTCTGGGTTGGCTTTGATTAAAGCCCGAACAAAGGGAAAATATGTTTTGCTTTCTCCTTTCAATAACTCTCCCACAACGTCTACAATCTCATCAGAAGTCAAATAAGTAGAATAAACAAAATAACATAAATCTTGTACATCCTGACTTGCTTCCTCCAGTTCTAAATACTCGTTGACGTATGTTCTGCTAACATAAGTTATCTCCTCAATAGCTAGACAGTCATAATTCTTTTTAGCTTTGATTTTGCTAATATCAAAACCTTCCTTATCTGGAAAATCATAACCATAATCATAATCATCATCATAATAGCTTTTACTCTTGCCTTTCCATTTATAGGGTACAACTTTTTTAATAATAGTTTTTTCTTTTATCTGGTTGTCTATTGCTTTGTAAAAATCCGAAGTCAAATCTTTACGGGCTTCCTCCAGTTCTAACGCTTCCAGGCTCAAGGCTTCAAAATCTGCTGTTATCTTTTCAAGTTTCTTATCAATAGAATCAACTTGTTTTTGTGCTTCCCCTGATAACTTAATCACTAAATCATCAGAAAAAACTAAATCCGCTTCCACGTTCACCCTGATAGGCTGGAAAATCGAACACCACGCAAGCATTTTTTTCTTCGTATCTTTAACGCTTGAAACGACTAAAGAAAAAATCATTTTTATTCCTAACTTTCCGAAGTCCTCCATTTGTTGAGTATCGGTACCAGAAAAAAAAGCTCCCATTGTATTATGTGAATGAATCCAAACATTCCAATTTGACGGGCATTCACCCCGATTCAACAATTCTTCGGTTAGTTTTTCCATAGCTGAATCTTCAATTTCTGTATGGCTTCCCCCGTTCTCCTGCTCGGGGACTATAAAATCAATCAATCTAAAACCTTCCTCAAATGGCTCTGTCTTTCCAAATAGAGTCCACTCATCTTTTCGGCTAGAACATAAATCCTCCAGGGTCTTTTTTATGTCTTCGGGAATATAAAGTTTTGCATTTGGCATTGTAAAAACTGGTTATAAATTAAAAATAATTTGAAATTAATTCTTCACCTTCCTCATTCCTCTCGTATAATTCCCAATAAGTCGAACCCGTATAAACACTCTGAACAAGCGTTAGCATACATTCAACCGCAAGCGACCAATCACAAGCTAAAACTGCCCCATTAAAATTTCCCCATAAATTACCCCAACATGGCACTCCCCCCGAATCAACATGCGGGTGGATCCTCAATTCTTCTTCGAGTTCACTATAAATTTTAAAATCATTTTTCAAACAATCTAAAACAAATAAGAACTTGCCCGAAAACTCTCCGATCAAGTCCTCATCGTCGCTTTCCTCGATAGTCAAAACTCTAGTAATAACCTGAATAACTAGGTTGTCGCTGTCAACAATCACTTCCTCGATTAGACTATGCCTTGCCAACTTGCTAGAAATATCAAACTTTTTTTCAAAGTCTTTGAAAAATTCCTGCTCTGATTCTGATTCTTTTAATTCTAGTAATTGATTTTCTCTTGTGAATCTAAAGTATTTTCTCAACGCTTCTCGAATCTCCCCCTCCTTATGGTTTATGATTGTCCTATAATGCTCACTAAATAGTTTTTTGATTCTTAAAGTTTTTTGACTTTTTTTGTATTCCTTCACTTCTTCCGCTGTTAGCTTCTCACCGATTGACAAGATATTAAAATTGTAATCATTCCCAACAATAGGATCTTTTAGTTTTAAACCATAATCCCAAACACTAGCAACTTTCCAAACTTCTTTATTTTTCAATAACGCCTCAAAACTAGCACTCATGCCCCCGAACCCATTCAAAGCCGAACCCGTTCTTTCCAATTCCTCGTTATCAATCCGAACATAATCACCAACTTGATATTTTTTAGCTTTTTCTAACATGGCATTCCCCGCCCGCTTGCTTATACATAAATAATCAGGAAACGAACTAATCTCAAAACCCGAATGGACTAAATAAAAAGCGTAACCTTCCCCGCCTTCCTCTTTTAAAACGTGCGTTTCGCATAGCTTGTCCCCTCTCATTAAAAATTTGTTGAACCTGATTTTCTCCTTATCATATTCAAAATTTAACGCTTCTTTGATTGTCATTTCAACCATTCCATTAAACGGTTTCTCGGTCTTAAAATGCCCGTCTTTTTTAGCTTTTAACTTCCTTCCAACCATACGGAAAGAATAGGACACTCCATAACTAGCCCCTCCAAACGTATCGAAAAAACCAACTCTGACTTTTAAATTCAAAAATTCCTCTCTTGTCATTCCTTCGGGGATTGTAACTTCTTTTTGCTCCTCCCCGTCAAACTGATAAAACTCGATATAGCTCATCCTGTCTGATTCTAAAAACAAAAACATATATAAAAGGTTAATAATACTCCAAGGAAGGCTGTAAAGCCCCCCTATGGCGTACTAGTAACGTCCGCCGCTAACTTTGGCGGAAATTACTAATCTGTCGCCATCGTCTAAAATATCCTCTGCGTTGACTTCTGCCCCGTCAACTTTCACTCTGGTTTCAAGTGAAATTCCCGCTGTGTTTAGAGCGTCTTTTACTGTTGCGTCTTTTGGTAAAATGAAAGTTTCAACCGCCTCCCCCATGCGGGCAATTTGGACTTCAATTGACTCTGAACTTGTGTTTTCTGCTGTACGAACCATGATTATTTTGAGTTAGATATAATAAAAATTGAACCTGCGAACCCTATAAAAAAAAGCAATAAGCCGATATTAAATAGAGTGTCGGCTATACTCGCCAAAAATTGCATAATTTCATAGGGTTAGATAATAAAGTCGCTTGTGCATAGCTTCCTTGTTAAATAATAAAGTAAACAAATCATATTTAATTTTATTTAAAAAGTCAATAGCATTGTTAAATGTTTTGAAAGTATCTATTGACCAAACAAAAAACTTGTTTTTTGGCTAAAACAAGCCATTTTTAAGCCCCTGACGACGGGACTACGAATTTTCTTTAACGACGGGACTACGAATTTTGGGTACCAGAAAACGCCAAGGGAACGCAAGATAGGCGTGGATCCTAAACTTCAGTAGCATCTTGCTACCGATGTTTGAGACACCTAGAGCTTGCGGGACACTCAGCTTCTGTAGGGTACCACAATACCCCCTCCCCCGTCAACACCATTACTGCCTATTTAATAAAATAGTCTTGCATTTTTATTTTATTTTCGTATACTGGAGTCACTTAACCACACACAATGGATCTTACAGACAGGCAGAAAAGCCTATACAAATTCATCTTTGAGTATTGGAAGCTACATGCACACCCCCCTCCATATACAGATATGGAAGAGCGTTTAGGTGTCTCTCCTGGCACAGTAGTGAAAGACTTGAAAGCTTTAGTTAAAGCTGGGATTTTAGTTAATCAAGGCCGGAGAGGCTACATACCTTATGAAATTTTAAGTTTAATTATTCATACTTAACCAACTAACTATGGGACATGACATTTCAGCTTACAAACAAGAAGAGATTGCATACTTACGTCGTAATATGTGGTCAAAAAGCATTCGCCTATTTTACAAAGCCTTAAACGCAGAAGAGCATTACGCAGGGGTTTCCGGTGGAGGAGGCAGTATTAAAACTAATAAAAACCAAATACTAGATGCGATTAACTACATTAAAACTAGTGACGCAATAGACCAGATAGATAAAGAAGAGTACGTAAAATTCCTAGAAGACACCCTTGAAAAAGGGGAAGAACCTTACACAATCTCATTTTACTAACCCCTTTACTATGACCAGGGACTACACCACATGCCGACACTGTGGTTCAAATAACATAATCGGTATTGAGTATCACGGGATGCACCCAGACCACTATGACGGTGTATCGGAATGGCAATGCCATGACTGTGAACACCGTGTTGGTAGATTTACTAACCAGACTCTAAAGAAAGACCAGACAGAAAGACCTCCTAATATTCTTAACCAGTAACTATGATCTTTAAACTCCTTATTTTATTCGTTGGCGTCATGTTTGGAGTCATGGCCACCAGCGCAATTATCAAGAAACTCCATAAAACCTACCTTGAAGGGAAGAAATCAAGGAAAAAATAATCTTAACCACACAACTCATGTATTCAGAATCAGACTATGAAGCAAAACAATTTAAAAAGTATGTTAAATCCACCATCGTAGGGGTTATTGCGTTCTTCTCTTTCATTATGCTAATGATGGCTTTTGAAGTCGTAAGCCCAGGTGAGAGAGGTGTAGTAATTAGGCTAGGGGCAGTTCAAGAAAGAGTTTTAGAAGAAGGGTTCCACGTTCTTGTCCCGTTCACCGAATCAGTAAAGATAATGGACGTAACTGTTCAAAAATACACCTCTGGAGCTGAGTCAGCTTCTAAGGATTTGCAGACTGTTTATACAGAAATCGCCCTCAATTACCACTTAGACCCACTAAGAGTGAATGATATCTATCAAACCTTTAGAGGTGAAGAAATACTTACTTTCATTGAGCCTTCTATTGAAGAGGCTGTAAAAGCTGGCACCGCACAATACACTGCTGAGGAGTTAATAACTCAACGTGCGTCTGTTAAAGATGCTATTACAGTTGAGATGAAAACTAGGTTAGAGCCTTACGGATTCCTTGTTGATGGAATGTCAATTATTGATTTCTCTTTTTCTGAATCATTCGACAAGGCTATTGAGGAGAAGGTAACAGCTGAACAGAACGCTTTGGCTGAAGAGAATCGCCTTAAACAAGTCGAGTTTAAATCACAGCAAAGAGTAGTAGAAGCTGAGGCAGAAGCAGAAGCTATCCGTATCCAAGCAGAAGCTATTCAGAATCAAGGTGGCGCAGAATATGTAAACCTTAAAGCTGTTGAGGCTTGGGATGGAGTCCTCCCTGTCTATATGATGCCTGATTCTTCTGTTCCTTTCATTAACCTAAACTAACATGAAACCTACACAGGTAACACCCCCTCCTATTAAGGAGGTGAAAAAGAGTCTCAATATCATTCTGGAGACTCACCAAATAATTGTTGAAATCTTAAAACGTAAAGCTAGAGCTAATTTAGCTATCGGCTATGCGTTAGGGTTTCTCACCGCAGCTTGTTTATCCTTAATCCTTAACTAATGAATAGACGTACAATTCTCAAAGCGACACTCTTCAATGAAGAGGAGCTAAAAGAAGCTGAGAAGCTTCGGAAGGAAATTAGCGACCATCTAGGTGTAAACCTTGGACACGCTGCCTTCACCAGATATATCATCAGTAAATTCAGTCAGATTGATATTTCTAAATTATAAACAAAACCCCTCCGGCAAGAGGGGTCAATATCACTAACATTTACATTATGACACTGCCAATACTAAAATTCAATAAGACTTCCAAGATAGGGGAGCTTTATTCCATGCTATCTAATGAGTATCCATCTTATGTTCCTGACAGTATGGTTAAAAATCTGTATCCTAAACAAAGAACTTTAAGGTCTACAGTAACCAATCTCAACATAATATTAACGCCTTTGGGATTTAAAGCCCGCAAAGTTAATAACGGTTACAAGTTATTCCCAGTAGATGAATTACCTAGAGCCTTCCGCAAATCACAAAACCCAGGGAGTGGGAGAGGACCAGCAGCAGCCCCAAAGGAAGGGAGCAGAGTAGAGAGAGCTTATACTCTTTTTAAAGCGGGATGGACTGCTGATGTCAGGGAGGTGGCACAGGAAATGGGTCTGAATAATAACGCCTGCGCTAGAGATTTAGTCGCTCAGGTAAGAAAATGGTTCAGACGTGAAGGGTTACATCTAGCCTATTCTAAAAAGCGTGACTGTTATTATCTTCCAGATGAACATAACTATCACGAAGCAGCTAAAGATACTACTGAAAGGCTACTTCCTAAACTAAGAAACCCTCAAGAGTTGCTGTATGATGGTATTGAGCAATACGCCCATAATCCTGAACTACAAGAAGCACTTGAAATGCAAGAAATCCAACTCCTTAAAGCCGTCTTAAACCGACGAGAACAACACTTAATCTCAAAAAATGCAAATTCATAATATTGACCCACATAAGTTAAAACCAGACCCCAAGCAACCCCGTAGCCATTTAGATGAAAACAAGGTTAATGAGATTGCCTTGAGTCTTATGAACTCTAATGTAGGCATTATTAATCCGATTGAGGTCGATAAATATTTGAATATCATTACCGGCCACCAGAGAACAGAGGCTGCTATTCGTGCGGGAATGGAAACAGTCCCCTGTAAGATCCTTGACATTACACTGAAAGATAAGTATTTCCGCCAAGTAATTGAAAATATTCATCAGAATGTAATGACCGATTACGATACCGCCAAAGCATTGCAAAAACTTCTGAAATCAATGGGGTGTAACACCCCATCAAGCCATCCTAACGATAAAGGTTACAGGAGTCTTGGCAGGAAAATCGGCAAGACACACGGATGGATTTCTAAAATGGTAGGGATACTAGGAGAGTCAAAAGAGATCCAAAAAGCTGTTAAGAAAGGGGATATCTCTGCTGAAGCTATAGCCCTTGCGAATAGAGCTGGAGAACACGCTGAAGTTATTAAGCAAAAACATATCAAAGGTGAATTCCCAACAAGTGACTCTGTACGAGAAATAACAGCCGCACTTAAAAGAAGCCCTGAAAAAGCTGAAAAACTTCTTAATAAAGATTTCTCTGGGTTAAAGTCTGATGACGTTGCTGCTGAAGTACGTAAAATATCGCCTAGCAATGGCCAGTTAGCCTATAAAGCACTAGAAGAGTCCTTTGACCCAGGTAAGAGGATTTCCGAAGCTGTGAGCGAATTACAAGCACTACTTGAGCGATATCCCCCACATGAATTACCAGAACAAAGTAAGGGACTGGTTATAATGGCTTTATCTGGATGCCTCCTCTCAGTAAAAAATTACATCCAAGGCAACCAAAAATTATCCTTAACAGATGAAAATGGACACAAGTCAGATCAGTAAACTGGAGCAAGAACTCCTACGTGTTGGTAACGAATACTCAAAAGCTGCTGAAGATTTAGCTGCTGCCAAGAGTAACTACGATAACTTAAACGATCTCAAAAAAGACGTGTTATCCCAACAAATGACAGAACAAGACATGAGAACTTCCGGTAAGAACTCTGAAGCTAGGCTTGAACGACTAGCTAGGGCTACAGAAGAGTGGAAAATCCACATGGAAGGGGTATTCATTGCCAGAACCACATTCAATCAGTTAAGCGCTAGACTTAACGGCCTAGAAGTTAGGCACAAATCCATTCAGTCAGTCCTCTCCGTTGAAAAGGAGAAAATGAAAATGATCTAACCCTTTACTATGGACTACGAATTATGTAAAAAACTCAAGGAAGCAGGGTTTCCTCAAGAATCTAGTGTTGTTTGGTATTTCTGGAATGATAAAAAGGAAAGAATAGGAGAAAAGAAAGACCCTAGAAGTGTTCAATATAAAATCCCAACCCTTTCAGAGCTTATAGCGGAATGTGGGGAGGGGTTGCACAACTTAACTAATTGCGGAAACTTTTGGCAAACCAATTGGAAAGAGGGCTTTGCTGGTGAGACGGTAGGTAAAACTCCAGAAGAGGCAGTAGCTAACTTATATTTAAATCTTAACCACACACAACATGGATCTAGTTAAAGCCTTCAAACAAGGCATCGTCACTCGACAGGGTGAAAAGGAGAAAAAGTCCTTCTGGGCTAGTGATTGCGAGCGTAATGCTTTTGATCTCTACCACGCTTGGAAAGGAACTCCGCCCACCAATCCATTCGATCATAAATCGTTATGGCGTTTTGCTTGCGGTAAAGCAGCAGAAGATGAACTGCTTTTAGTCCTCGCTGAACAGGAAGTAATCATCCCTGTGCCGGATGGCGGGCAGCACCACGTAGAGTTTGATTACAAAGGAGTGCCAATTAGCGGATACGTAGACGCGACTGTATCTGATGGAACCTTCTGTGAGATCAAGTCTTTCTATGGCGACTATCAAGCCCGTGACTTGTTACAGGGAAGACCTAAACTTTCTTACCTGAAACAGTTGGCCGTCTACATGTACGCTGAAAAGCTTGATCGTGGTATACTTTATATGGTTCCAATGCCTATGGGCGACCACTTCCAATTCATACTAGAGCAGGTGGCAGAAGGTAAATTCCAATGTAACGATCAATCCTTTGACTTAACGGAAGAGTTTGAACGCTGGAAAGAATTGTATGAAAACAACGTCCTACCAGGAGTCGAACCGCCTTCTGATTATGTCTACAAGTACGATATTGAGGCTATGGATTGGACTAAAGTATCCAAAGGCGACATCTCAAAGGCTCGTAACGGCCATAAAGTGATCGGGGACTGGCAAGTACCGTATTCCCCTTACAAAGAGCTTATAATCGAACGTGAAGGCACTACGGAGGGATACACACTAGATGAGTTGACTAGAATCAAAGAACTCACAGACGGATATACTAAATGGTAACCCCCAACATTATGAAAAAACTCATGTGGAAGATCGGAATGAAGTTAATCAAATGGTCTACCGCAGAAGGAGAAGGCAGTATCTCCTTCTGGGTAAAAGCAGAAAAGAGAACAAGAGTTGCGTACTACCTCAACGGAGAGAAAAAGTACGGACTCATTACTCAGGCAGGATCAAATAGTCACACAATAACCTTTAAACCCCTTTCAAAATGAAAGTAAAACTCACTTACGTTAACAACGAGGACAAGGTTTCCAAGAATGGAAAGCCTTACACTCGCTGTTCAATCAAAACCGAAGGAACCGGAGACGAATGGATTAACGGTTTCGGTAATGAAACCACCAAAACATGGAATCCTGGTGATGAAGTTGAAGTACGCCTCTTTGATGAGGAGTATGAAGGCAAGACTTATAAGAAGTTTGAAGCTCCTAAACCTACTGCTGCTGCATTAGCTGGCATAGAAGAGCTACGCAAACAACTAGCAGCTCTTGAAGCCAGAGTTGCCGACCTAGAACTACCTAAAAACCCAGCTTCTAAAGAAGGGTTTGACGAGTTCCTAGGAGACGACGCTAAAGAAACTAACTAATGAAAGAAGCCCAAATTCAAACCATATTCGGAAAGAATAACAAAGTGCATGGTGTGTTTGAATTGAAAATCTGTAACGGGTCTAGCTTGCGAGTAGATGCGGTTAAACCACATCAGATGGAGGCTCTGTTGGCTGCTCGTGGTGATGGCCTGTATCACAAGATCACAGATCAACCGATATTCTTCGGCCAGAAGACTAGATTCCATAGTCTTAAACCTTTTGATTGCTTCTACCTCAAAGACACACCAGCTTATATTGTGGTTTGTATTTACACTCCTCGTAAGCCTAAAGAGTTCTGTTATATCCTTCCAGAGAAGTGGAAGCACGATACCAAGAAGTCACTTAACAGAGAGGAGATCAGAGCAGTATCCGAATTTATTGAAATCTACAGATGAAGCGACACACCAAGATTTACATTCAGCACTTTGGATACAATGACTTCATCCCTAGTGAGATCAGTGGGCAGAAGGCAGCAGACATCCACCATATCATTTACAAGTCCCGTGGCGGAAAAGATGAAATCAGCAACTTAATAGCTTTAACAAGAGATGAGCATGACCAAGCCCACTTTAAAAAGAAACCTTACCTCACGGTTGAGGAACTACAAAACATCCATAATCAATTCTTAAATGAAACTTCAACCTAAATACGTCCACAAAGCCAACTCTTACTGCGTAACTGAACTAGGTGATTACCAAAAAGTTAAGAATGAAGTTAAGAGAGTTCAGAAAGTACACTGGTTTTCAGACTTACAAACAGCTAATCAATTCTTTAAACAATAATCTTATGAAACAACAAGTAACACAACTCATAGACAAGCTATCTACACCAGGTGAAGTAGTAGCGAATCATAAAGATGGAACAAAGACTTGCAAGGTTAAGCCAATCCTAATTGGAGATGTGCTTGAGAGGATGGATGAAGGTGCTCATGAAGAAGCAATAGAAATCCTTTATCATCAAAAAGATATTCTTAAATTGTGCTTCCTCTGGAGTAAATGTGGGCTGACCAAGTCCCTCCAAGAAATTTACTCTGAATGTGAGTGGATAGCAGAAGACCCGAATGACTCACTAAACGTCGTTGCATACCTAATCATTCCCAAACAACAATCACATCGTGAGTTGTTCTTATTTCTTTTGTCTTTGAATTTATGAAACAACGTGAACACATCTCAATTCTTTAACCAATAATCAAATGAGAGATAACTGCCCACTCTGCGAGAAGGGATCAACCCATGTTAGCGTTAGTGAATTAGCTGATATTATTGATGCTGACCTAAATAAAAAATGGTCTTACAGGCTTAAAAATAAGCTGGGTGATATTATTGTTAATTTATTTTGGTAATGAAACAACGTGAACCAATTCCTTAACCAATAATCTTATGAGAGAGCTAAAATTCAGAATCTGGGACAGCACTGAAAAAGAGATGTTATTTGATGCTTGCCCATGTGATGCTAATAGTCCCCATTACCCTGATTGGACTTGGATGCAGTTTACAGGTTTACTGGATAAACAAGGAGTAGAGATATATGAGGGTGATATTGTTGAGTTTGATCCTGTGTACGAATACACTCCTCTTATTTCTTCTGTGATTTACGATGTAGAAACTGCATCTTTTGAACTTGAGAGAGGACCATATCTTACGGATGCTAAAGATCACGCAACTGTAAGAGGTAACATCTATGAACATAAACACCTACTAAATGAAACCTAAAGAACGCATCCCATACGACAAGAACGTCTGCCCTAAAAGAAAAGAGTGTGACTACGTTGGTTGCACTCTAGGAGAAGTAGTGGATGAAAAGAAGATCTACGAGTGCTGTGCTTTGTATCATCGTTTAATTCGTAACCTAAAAAAAGATGAAAATAATATGCAATAAATGTGGTAGCGAGAATGTGTTTTGCGATTTACCAAAATATGATGAATTGCCAGAAACACAGACAATGGATGATCTTTCTAATAGTATGACCCAAGGGGTTCCGTTAGTTTACAAAATGACAACCTATAAGTGTGGCGATTGTGGATACTCAATTAGCTTTTAACCCCCTAACAATGAGTAAGACTGCTTTGTACCATCAGTTAATTCGTAACCTAAAAAAAGATGAAAAATAAATGTAAGGATGCAGGTTTTGAACACGCTTGGGTTGATGATACTAACTACGGATCATTGGCTATGAATCAACCTAGTAACCAGCGGAAGTGTGCAAACTGTGGAGCAAGGAGCTGGGAGACTCATACAGTAGAAAAGTGGATTCAATATGAAGAAGGCGGAACAGCTTATTTAATTACTTAACCAACCTAACAATGAGTAAGACTGCTTTGTATCATCGTTTAATTACTAACCAAGAAGAAGATGATTGAGATAGGAGAAAATTTATCAGCAATAATTATCATATGTGTATTTCTAATATTTACTCTCATTTACGTGAAAATAATCTAACCCTCTAAACAATGAGTAAGACTGCTAACTGGAAAAAACAATTTGATGAGAAGTTTAGCAAGCTAGAGTGGGTAATTGATTATTCAAAAATACCTCACGACGGCAAAACTGTTGTTGTAGGTGAAATGCCTAAAGCAGAAGAAATCAAAGCTTTCATAGAATCCCTCCTAGAGAAGGAGAGGGAGAAGGTGATTAAGTCAGTAACAGATATTGAGTTAGCACCAGATGAAAAAACCCTTAAAGAGATAGAAGGTTTAACTGGTAAAATGATGGCATTTGGATATGGCCAAGGATGGGTATTCAGAAAGATTGATCAGCTCCTTAAAAACTAGTTCCTTTGATTCCTGTTCTGAATGAGTTCTCCTCTTCAATTGTGCGTCCAAAAGAGTAATAAACCGCACACCTATGTATTATATATTTATTTCTGCAAAAAAGGGGTAACTCCTGGAATGGAAGATGTAAGTATGGCAATAGAGGCAGTCTAGTTAACTGCAAAATAATACACTTCAGAGCAGGAATTAAGGGAATTAACCAATTAAAACTATGGAAACAATTTACATAATCTGCGCTAAATGCAGAATAGACTGCGTTAAGAAGCAGCCTTACGGAGGATACTCGACATACGAGTGTCCAAAGTGTTATACTACTTATCAGATTCCTAACCCAAAAACTCATGGACGCACCAATGTTAAACAAAAAGATAGAAGCTCTAAAAGCAGAACTACAAGAACTAATCCAGAAGAAACAACAACTTGAGAAGTTCATCGAACAGAAAGTCGGAGCGCATAACGCTTTTGTTGAAATGAAAAATGAAATTGAAACTCCTGTAAAATCTAACAAGAAAAAATAATGAAACAAGTAACTATCAACTGGACTTGTGACCAGTGTTCTAAAGCAGTCACCGGAGACGTGTACCGACTACACCTAGCAGCTATTGAGCGTAATAACACCCTTCTAAACCAAGAGGTGTGCGGGGATTGCGCAGCTAAAATATCAGAAAAGTATACTGAACCTGTAACGTCTGCTGTTTTAGAAGAATTAGCAGAAATCATTGAAGCCCCAGAGGGTATCTAAAAAGCCATCTTACCCATTTCGACTGTAAGACAGCTTTTACTCGTGTCTCTGATGGTAGCGGTGGGAGATTAGATTACATTGGCTCCCCTGCATTTGGATAACTCATCTGCCGATATAGTATTATATCAGCCCTTTTTTATGTGGTCAATATCCGGCTGAAATAGACTCCTGTTAATTTGTTTTGGAACCACTAAACTCTGCCAGCCGTCTTTTCTCTTACGAATATGGATTATACCGAGATTTATCAAATCAAGAATTTTATCCGATACGTAAAGAGGGTGAATTTCCATATAATCCATGCCCATATTATACCTTAATCTCGTGTCGCTAACCAGAGCAGCCCTATAATGGCACTAGCAGCTATTACTGTAAAAGTATTCTGATACTCGCAAGCACATCTGAAATAGCCATCACTAAAAGGCATAAGCAAAAGATTAAGAGCAGCAAGACCACTGCATTCCAAAGCAACTCTCTAATTACTCTAAAGAAAAACTTCAAATAAACTATTTTACAGTTTTATAGAGTCCACTAGCGACTAATCCCCACATGAAACCTTGAAGCAAGATTTCTGGGGCATACCCCAAGAGGTAAACATTAGCAGCACCACCGATAAGAACAGCCACAAGTGGCATGATCTTTGACTTGTACTTGTCAGGACAGAGACCTTTTAAGACTTCAGTTAAACCAAAGACTAAAGCTCCTAATTCAACTAGTTCCATAACTTAATTGGTTAAAGGTTATAGTAGTTAATTAGACGATGTAATATCACCCACGCCTCCTCACGTGTTATTGGCTCGTAAGGACGTAATCCATTAGTCACTCCAATTTCAATCAACTTCTCTTGAGCATTTTGCGCCCAAGCTGAACACTGATCCTCTTTACCTACTCGTTTTCTAAAATAACCATAAACATCATCCGGTATCAACTTCCCAGGACACGTCTTTGGAGCTAAATCTCTGTGTTTAAGCACGTTTTCTTTTGGAATTGGGTACTTCTTCATCTTTTGCACCATAAGCTCCCATACAGCAAGGCATTGCTCATTTGTAGGCTCTTCTATGTCGAAGTTACCATCCAAAGCAATTGAAATGGCTCTTCCGTCATTCATGTTGTTTTGGTACTGAGCTGCGGTAGCGGAACCATCCTTTCTAAATTGATGAACTGAACCGTCTTTAGCTATTTCATAATTGTAGCCGCCAGTACCCCAACCCTTGTTCTTGTGGTAGCGCTCCGTAGCTGGCCATTGATCTGGGTTCTGGTCGTAAGACACAGCGGTATGGTGAATTACAATATAACGTGGTGTCATTTTAAAATGGTTAAAAACTAATTCCAAACTGTGAAAGTATCAATAAAGCTAAAGTTTTAGCTCCTGTACCAACTATTCCACCTACTGAACCGCCTAACAGTGTAGCATACATCAGGTAAGCTTTCATCCCATTACGCATTTTTGTATTCTCTGGTACTTCAATTTCTACAAGTTTGTGGTTCTCGTTTAGCCATTCGTTGTGCTTGGCTACCTTGCCGTTTAGTTTTTCTAAGTGAGCACACATAGCGTCATGCGCTCTGGTGTTCTGGCGGAACCGTTCTTCAAAGAACTTCTCCATGCCATCAAGTTTAGTTAGAACAATATCAACGTCTTTTTCAGTCATAGGTTATTTTTTTAAAGGATTAGGAATTTGTGGCACGTTCCCGTAGTCCCTATAGTCAGAAAAGACATCCGCACCAGAAGCCTTATCCAGTGACCTAATACCACCGCGCAAAGGAATGAATGGCTTTGTTTTATCAATCAGATCCTGATTCCATCCGCCTGCTCCGAATAGGATATTAGTCATTGGATTAGATATTGATAAATCTTGAACCTGGAACATAAACTCATTCCAATCAATATCGAATACCTGGCCGAAAACCATAGCTAACGTAAGCCCATAAGCTGCCTCCTTACCAAATCCCATCCTTTCCTTGTTTTTCCCATACTCTTTCATAATTTCCATAGCCTTTGCAGTAGCATCTAATTCCTTATTCTTAACAATCTCTTCAGACTTCTTCATCCAATCAATGAATTCAGCTTTTTTGTAAAGATCCTTATGCAATTCAAGATTTTTAACAGAGAAGGTGTTTAAGAAGAACACTGCCCTACCTATAGGACTACCACCAGCCAACATACTCATGTGCTCAGGGATATACTGGAAGTTATAAGTGTCGGCCCAGCCTTTAGACAGTTTCTGGCCGCCGATTTCTACCATTTCACCGTATTCAGCTTTAGTGATCTTACCAGCTTCATAAGCTTTCTGCCCGATATAACCAGCTACGTACCTAGCAACAAACTCTGTATAAGTCATATTAGCCAATGTTGCATCTAAAGCTTTATTAACGACACCTTTAGTTTGTGCTGATACCCCCCTTTCAGGAGATGTCAACCTGTTACTATCAAGTGACATAGCCTTATCTATCATCTCTTGCCTAAGAGCCTTACCTTCTTCTCCAAGTTTCCACAATTTGAAACCTTCACGATAAGCCTCGTATATTATCTTCATCCCTTCCACTCCTGATAATCCAGAATAAGCTAAGGACAGCATTGGCTGAGTGATAAGGTTTAACATAGTTGTTCGTAGACTCATCCCGATAGTGCCAGCATAACCAAACTTTTTCATTCCAGTAATCATCCTGTCAAACGCTAAATAGTCAGCCTTTACAGAATTAACAGTTAGAATGTTTTTGCCATTAGCCATTTCTATTCTAATGGCTTCAGGGTCTAAAGCGTTTTCTTTCATAAATTTAGCAGTCTTATCAGAAATCTCAACTTTCCTTTCTAGCATCCTTGCAGCTAATTCTAAGTCACTATCGAGGTACTCTTTCATCTTATTAAACGCCCCATACATTGTCCCAACAATCTTCTCAGCTAACGGGAAGTAAGCCTCCCGACCCCTACGCTTCTCGTTAATCACTTGGTCAATAAAATCTCTAGTGAATTTACCTTTAAGTGTCTGGTCGTGATGTCCACGATTTAAAGCATCAAATCTCATCTCCTCTGCCATCTTCTCATAAGTCAACTTCTTCTGCATTACCCTCTCATAATAGTGGGCAGCAGAAATGGCATCTTCCATAACGAAATGTGCGCCTTCCCTTTCTTTTAAGAATCCGACCTCCATTCTTAAAGCTCCAGCTTGCATCTTATTGTACAATTCAGGAAATTGCTCCCTTATAAGATCGAGATAAAGAGGGTCGATAATATGTGGAATATAGTTCTTGATACCGCCCTTCTCCTCCATACGCTTTAAGACATCCCTTGATTTATAATTAGACAAATCAACATCTTCTATAAATGATTCCCAAGAATTACGCTGTGACTTAAGAGCGTTAATCCCTGGAGCGTCAGCCTCTAACTCATAAATAGCATCATTAAGCTCTTTTACCCTAGCCTCAGCTTCCTTCTTTAATTCAGTGCGGTAATCAATCATCTCTTTCTCATGCTTAATGGTTTCTTTCTTAAATTCCTCAAATTTAGCCTTTAACTTCTCAGCTATGGGTTTAAGCTTTGCCTCTAAAGCATCTATCTTACCTTTATCTAAGGCGTGGAAAATCTTTTTAGATGCAGCCAATAACTTTATCTGCGAGGTCATGAATTCCTTCTTGGAAAGATTTAAAACTGCACCGATATCATTCCAGTAATTAGTGTATTCAGAAGTCACTTTTTGCTCTTTAACAGCCCAGCGTGTAGCAGTTTCTAAAGCTCTCTTCCCCACACCCTTACTAAGAACTTTACCGACAAGAACATTTAACGGAGACCATAAATGGTCAAAAACATTAAAAGCCTCAGTTTTATCTTCTAAATACCTTTCTTTAATTTCTTTAGGAATGTCCTTATTTTTAACAGCCTCCTCCTTAATAAGGTCATTAAAATCTTCAATTTTTTGAGACTTCATCTTATCAATTATAGCCTTCTGAGCTTTAGGATTACTGAATTCTTTATCAGTTAAGTCCTTTCCTTCTTGGATCTTCTTGCCTACTTCTGGCTCAGAATCCAAGAACTCTTGGAATCCTTTAGCATCAGCTAGTTCTTCTGCTTTCCTGGCCTCAGCTTTAGCCCCCTCACTTACTTTAGACTTAGCTACTTGATCATAAAAAGCCTCAGCCCCTTGTCCTGGGGTAAACCTGGCTTTTATTGTTTTATCACCCCTTTCCAATTTCTGGTAATATCTTTGGTTGCCATCAAGGATAACGAGTTCGCCATTTTTAACTTCTACAATAACGGGAGAATCCGGCGTCCTTGATTCAACCTTACCCAGTTTTTTCTTGATTTCCCCCTTTGGGACAGCTGATTTGATATTTCCCATTGGGACATCTAATACAGAATTTAAAAATTCTGACTTACTCTTTGCCTTACGAGCAACATCTTCTAAATAAGGCTTTGGAGCTTGCCTCTTTTTAACTCTCTGTTTAGCTGCCTCTCCAGTAGGCTTCTTTGGCCCTTCAGCGCCTTCCATCTGGGCAAACTTACCACGATCCTCAAATGATTTAGGAGCCTTCTCCTTTAATTGAGTCATACCTTTTTTCAAGCCTAATGCGTCAAGAACTTTAGGATGAGCCAAAGTTGTAGTAGAGATTTCCTGCATTACATCTTCATACAACTCAAATTTAGTCAGAGACTGTTTAGCTTTGGTAGCTAATGCTGAAATCTTTTTTGTAACACCAGCCGTTCCTTCAAAATGATTAGCGAACCATTTAACAAAGAAAGACTTCTCCCCTTTAGTCAACTTAGTACCATCTGAACTCTTTCTTAAAATTGATTTTATAGTTTCAATTCCAGAATTTTTACTACTTTCAATCTCATTATACTTCTCGATAATACGGGGAGATTTTTTGGCAATCTCTTCCAATTTAGCCGTGTCCTTAGCCTTAACTGCCTTATGTACCTCCATCAACAATTCTGCGTTCTGTTTGGTATCAACCACCTCCACTGCCGCTTCCTTTAATCTAGCTAACTTCTCAGGTTTCTCTAGTTTCCCAATATCTTCATGAAACACTTTCCACGCTTGTTTTGTCGTATAAAACAATCCCTGAGCAGTCTTTTTAGTAGCTAATGCCCCTAATTTACCTGCCCCTAATGCCACCTTCCCAGCAGTTGGAGCGACCTTCTTAGTTAGACTCCCTAATTTCTTAGTCCCAGCCCATGATACGCCTAAAGCCTTTTTACCTAAAGCCATCTCAGCTTTAGTCAAAGGGCCAAAACCTTTAATAACAGCAATAGCAGGCAGGATTTCAGTTAAGCTATCTACCATGTTCGCATACCTATAATCATCAATATTATCCATTACAAATGGTGAATTGAGATACTCCCACATAGATTCATCTTCTTTCTTCTGGCCATATAACAAGCCACCAACATTACCGCCAACATCCCTGGCCTTAACAGCAGCAGCCATAGACCACCCCCTAACCTTAGCCACCCATTCACCTATGAAAGATTGCGCCCTCATATCATTGTGAGCCTCAGCCCTCTCATCGTACTCCTCAGTACTCTTTGGCACAGAAAACGGCTCAGCTAACAGTTCCATGTTAAAGTTCATCAACGATATAAACGGACTCAAAATTGATTTCTGGTTATCATCTGCCTGGTTTATAAAAGCAAACCCAGCATTTATTGGAGCGAAAGCCACATCAAATAGAGCCGCTACTGGCTCTCCTATAATATCCTGTGAAGCCTTATTCAGTGCTGGCATGTCTTCCTCTGGAATACCAGCAGCCTTAGGATCAAAGGCGCTAACTGCACTTTTTTTAGCTAAATCAACATAATACTTAGCCGATAGAGCTTCATTCAGGGTTTCAGGCGGAATCCAGTTAATATCAATAAAAGTCTTCACACCATCAATCCATTGCCTAACATCAGTGCCAGCATCCCCTAACCCAGCAGCAAAAGCTTCACCGGCAGCATACATAGGACTAACAGATACATCAGGCAAGCTATTAGCTAACCTGTTATTAGCAAGTTGTGTACTTAGCCTTCCAACATTAGATAGGTCTTGTCTTGTATAAGCCATAATAAGTTTTTAAAATAATGTTTTAGCATAGTCCTCCATCTCTTTTACCGCAGAATAAACATCTTTTTTAATTTTGGACTGGTTATAGATAGGATATTTAGCCGCCATTGCTGTTATGAAATCATCAAGGTCGTCTTCGTCCACCACGCTTATACTAGTTGATGATCCCGAACCAAAACCACTTAGAGCATTTCTCCACGCTTCGCTAAACTTAACCTGTACCTTGCCCCAAATACTAGAACTGTAACCTGCATTTCCATATAAGAAATCTTCTAATAACGATTCAACCTCCGCTTCATATAATTGATCTTCAGGCGCTCCAGCCTTTCTAAACGCTTCGTATAAATCACCAGTTGCTTCAGTATTATAGCCAAGTGCCCTCATAGAAGTGATCTCATCAGAAACTTTTGTTTCTCCAAGCTCGATCCTCGACATTGCAGCCCCAATTTCATATTGGAATGTTTCTTCTGAAATCCCAAATGATTCAAGATAAGAATTTAATTCATCTGGACCAGAGATAACACCATTCTTAATCATATTGTAATAAATATCTTGCATGTCCTTATCAGCCACAGGGTCTCCAAAACCGTACTTCTCAAAAATAGATTCTAGCTTACCATAATAATCTAAGGTATCTTGGTCTACTCCTGTTTCTGGGACAATGAATCCATCAACATCATCCATTGTAAGAGTCCTTCTAGTAATAGTGCCATCCTCCTTCCAGTTAGCTTCTACGATATTAAACGATCCATCAGCGTTAATACTCTCAACTATACCTGTATGGCCATATTCATTCCCAAGATCCATGACGAAAGCAGAACCAACTACCGCAGTAGCTGAATTAACTAAGGCATACTTATCAGTTTTATAATTATTACCAATTCCAAGATCAAGAACATCATTAACAAAAGCTCCACACTGCCCCTCATCTCTATCAGCAGTAGCTATATCATCAAGGTATTGACCTGGCTCCACGTTAATAGAAATACCATTATCGACAACGGTGACCTCATATTCACTGCCAGAATAGTCATAAGAAGAAGAATCATAACCATAACTACCAGATAGAATTTGCCCGACAATACTCATGTCACTTTCACTTCCCTCTAAGCTCTTCTCATAATCCATTACATCTTTTTGAGCAGCAGTGCTGGCATCTAGCCGTTTTATGTAATTCTCCTCAGCCACCATAGTGTTCAAAACATCAGTCAGTCTATCGACTTGAGTGTTGTATTGTTGGAGTTGAGTATTATAAGAATTAACAGCAGCGTTGTATCTTTCAGCTTCAGCAGAAGCCACTTGAGCTGCACTGAATTTATACTTTTCATAAACAGCGTTCATTTCAGCACTCCTCTGGTTAAGAGAGGCTAATAGGGTAGGCACTGAAGCTTCTAGTCCGGCAGCTTCATATAACTTACTGGTTCCAATTTCTTGGCTACCAACACCGGAAACCTTTTGCCCCTGTAAGTAACTCAACCCTTGATTAGTTGGTTCTGAAATGGAATTCAGTTGAGCGCTAGCAGCATCAGCAGGTGCGGCAGCGGCCCTAATACTATCTAAAACGCTCCCAACTTCAGGCGGTGCAGTATCCCAAGTAGCATCAATTAAAAGTCCAAGAGTTTCTACATCAATATCTGCCAAACTAACATTATTCTGTGAAGCTGTATCTTGTAATGCAGTAGTAACTTCCTCACTTAAACCTGTTGAAGTGGTGGCTCCGGAGGTGGCATCATCTACCACTTCATAAACACTGCCAATCAAAGGACTACCACGAGAAATTGTTGACTGCTCACCTGTCTCCTTATTCACCACTGTTACTTTAGTGGCGTCGGAAGTTTCAAATCCTGCTGCATTTGCCATAATTATTTAGATTAAGTTGATAATAGATTGAGATAATTTCCTTGGGCTTCGTTACCCATAGCTTCACTGTAAAGGCTAGTCAGAACCGCGGCTTCTAAGGTGTCTTGTTCATCAGCGATTGAGCCGGTAATAGGATCTGTAGTTCCTAAGCTTTCAAATCCTAGCCCTGTAGCAGTTTCAGTTCCAAGTGTAGTTTCAGCAGTTGCCGCTAATTCACGTAAATCCTCTTCATATTCAGCTTGAGAAGAAGAGGCGATCAATGAATGTGATTCAGGGATTACACCTTCTCCTAGGGCTTGGATAGCTAATAAAGGATTATCAGCGTCAGTAGCGAAAGCACTCTCTTCACCTAACTGCCTAGTAGCCTCACCACTAAAAGTTAATCCGGAAGCCTCCAAATTAGATTTAGCAGTGTGAATGTCTTCTTCTCTATTTAAAGCCTCGCTATCAGTAGTAATACCCCTTAATTCATTTAAGTAATCTTGTGAAGCTTGTAAATCAGTAGTTGCAATCTCAATCTGTTGGGCGTAATAAGGATCAATTGTTCCCTCTTGAAGGCTCTGGAATGTAGAAAGTACATTTTCAAAACTTACCTCTTCTCCAGCTTCCCATTCATTTACCGTATCTGAATAAAGAACGAATTGATCGTAACCAATAGCACCAGCATCATAAGCAGCTTGAAGGTCAGCAATAGCAGCTTCTTTAGCGGCAGCTAATGTAGCAGCAGCTTCTTCCGCCGCAGCCGCCGCAGCCGCCTCTTCTTCTGCTTCCGCCGCTGAAGATCCTTCAGGAGAAGACCAATCATCTGCCGCTGAATCCCCTGGGGCCTCATACGGAGTGTATCTATCACCATAATCAGCAGCATTCTCATCTGCCATGATTATGTTACCTGTTTCACTATCTGTGTATTCAATTAAATTCACCGTACGCCCTTCTCTCCAAGCGCTTATCGCCTCATTATAAGCCTCCGTCCCAACAGCATCATCTCCATAATAAGCCTGAATAGCATGTAATGACGGTTGTGACTCTGCTGAAATCATAGCTTCAATCTCTGCCCCTGTATAAGTTATAGTCCCTTTCCCTGGCACCTCAACTTCATAATCCTGATTAGAGGAATCTTGAGACTGTCTGGTGTTATAGGAAACGAATTCACTAACATACAGATCATCGAACTCTCCTGGGAACCACGTTTGAGCATAAGTTAAGTAAGATGCAAAATCATCATAATCTTCTTGTTCATAAAACTGCCCCCTATCACTATTTAAAGCAGCCGCATATTGCCTTAAGCCATCCACAAAAGCTTGCATCTGACTTTGCGCTCTTTCCATTGCTTTCTCCTCGTCATAATCATAAACATAATTAGCTATCCGTTCCTGCGCTCTTTTCATATCGCTTTTAGCATCGCTTAACAGGGTAGCATTAGACTGAATACCCCTGATAGCTTGGGCGGCATTTTTAGACGTACTATAATTACTACCTAACACTTCATAGTAAGCGTCTATCATGTCGTAGTCATTGAAGTTTACGGATAAGCTCATAGTTGATTATTTTAAATTATTATTATTTAGCTAACGTCTAGTTCATAAATATTCCCAGTTCCACCATTTCCTCCATTACTTCCATCTTGAGCGTCTAATCCTGGGACATAAGAAGTCCCTATCCGCCCATGAGCGCCACCAGTTCCGCCAGTTCCGCCAGTCACTAATTCTGAACCTGACCCTGTTTTAGATTTATAAACAAGCACAATAACTCCTCCAGCTCCTCCTCCTCCGCCTCCTCCTCCTCCTCCACCATTCCAAGCTTGCGTATGTCTTTGATCTCCTCCGGCCCCTCCATCTCCTCCATCTCCTCCAAGAGCTTGAATTGTTCCATTATTAACTATGTCTTTTGCGTAAACCACAACAACACCTCCTGAACCTCCAGCACCACCGCCGCCACCACCACAACCTTGTCCATCCCATATATCTCCTCCATCTCCGCCTGCGCCGCCACCACTACCAGAAGAGTTATCAAAAGCAGTAGGAGTTGGTCTTGAATCCATTAAAAGATAAGCGGCTGTAGAAGAACTATCAGGGACGTTATACATTGTACCTGACATTGTACCAGCAGCACCGCCATCTCCCGCACTCCCTACAAAGCCAGTATCACCTCCGTCGCCTCCAGCAGCCCCAGCCACACCCATTGATTTTGTAGCTGTCGCCCCATCCTCTCCATCATTTGGGACAGTGGCTCCATCAGCGCCATCTCCACCTTCGTACCCTCCTACTACAGAATTACCAGTAAGGGCGGTTGCCCCTGCTCCTCCTAATCCATAAGCCCCACCATCGCCATCAGTGCCATTAGCTCCATCATTGCCGTCATATTTAATATAAGCTGTTGAATTTATTGTTAAAGTTCCAAGTACGAATATTCTCCAACCATTAGTCGTAAGTGAATATCCAGCGTTTATCGTTAGATTATTGTAAAACATATCACTAGAAAGTGACGTATTAGCTGAAATAGTCACATTCCCATCTGAACCATTACCAAAAATATCTTCATGGTTAAAAGAAAACCCATTAACCGTGAGAGACGTTCCATCCCAAGTTAAGCTGTTGTCTGCTGTCCCATCTCCAATTGATAATTTAGGAGTACCACTATCATCTCCAATCCACCAACCTGTACCTGTATCGTAAGCAGTCTGTCCTTGTCGTATGTATCCACTCGTTCCAACAGTTACAGTTCCTAAAGTAGCGTTAATAGCTGATAAGTCAGTAGTTGTAATCTGATCTGGGCCTATAGTAGTAACTGTATTTCCTGCTGGATTGTTGTGTAAAGCTATAATTTGACTTGAATCTAGGATCGTTGAATAAATCCTTACCTCGTCAATTTCACCGTCAAAGGTGTTAGCATCATCTGATCTATTGCCGATATATAAGTCTTGACCGACATCAGATTGCCTCGTCCCAGAAGGAATAGAATCTTCAGTGACTGGATATAAAACTCCATTAACATAAATTTGCGGATCATTAGAAGCGGACGAGTTATCATAAGTAACCGCTATATGGCTCCAAACATTAGTTGGCACTATAGCGCTGGTTGTAGACCACATACCGTATAACGTAGTGAACCTATGACCAAATTGTATTTCCATAAATCCTCCAGCTTCACTAACTACTCCAAACCACCATCCAGCAGCAGCAGCAGATTTATAACAAATCTTCCCCACACTTCCTTCTCCATCGCTATTAGGGTTTATCCAAACTGAAATAGTCCCACCTGAATCAAATACATCTTGAATAGCAGCGTTATCACTAATCTGCACATCTCCACTTGTCCCATTAAAAGTTAAACACTTGCCTGAAACACCGTCTTGATAGGTAGCAGTTGAGATTGTTCCATTATTTGCATTAGAAGTTGAATCTAAAGCAGTATAACCAGCTCCTTCATCTAAAGCCCAATAACCTGCCAAATTAGCATCTGGAGGTAATCCTGCAAGAGAAGTAACATAAGCTCCTACATTCCCTGCTGGGATTGTATAAAGCGCATTAACATTAGCTTGAGTAAGTTGAATACCATAAAGACGAACCTCATCAATCATCCCATCAAAAGCTAAATCATCTGCTGGTCTATTCCCGATATAAAAATCTAATCCTACATCACTTCCATACACACCAGTAACGCCATATGAACCATCAGTTAATGACTGACTTACCCCATTTAAGTAAATAGTCGGAATATTTGAAGAACTTGAAGAATCATAAACTATAGTTACATGCGTTAATGAACCAACAGGGACTACTACATCAGTAGTGTAAACAACTGCACCAGTAGCAAATCTCTGGAAAAAACCTAATAGCATAAAGCCTCCAGCTTCATTATCAACAAAGGCCGCCCAACCATTTGTTTCATCATCTTTAAGAATTATTCTTGCGCCGCCAGCTCCTCCTGCCCCATGTGAATTTGGGTTAATCCAAAAAGACGCAGAGCCACCTCCATCCCAAATATCCTGGATAGCTGTTTCATCAGGAACAATTACAGCCCCACTTGTACTATCAAAATCTAAAGAAGTTCCAGATACTCCTTGCATGTAAACTGCGCCTGTAATTACCCCATCATTTCCGTTAGTCGTAGCATCAAGGGCCGTAGCTCCTTGCCCCTCGTCAAATGCCCAGTAGCCTGCTAAATCGGAATCGCTAGGCATTGCTGGCAAAGAACCAACTGTAATCGTTCCACTTACGCTTAAATTAGAACCATCCCAAGTGAGATAATCACCACTTGGATCACCTAAAGACATTTTAACAGTACCTGAATCTGATCCTATCCAGAACCCTGATCCAGTATTATACGCTGTTTGTCCTGCTCTTATCTCCACATTTCCAGCACCAGTCGCTACTAACGAGCCAGCACTGATATCCCAATAATTAGTTGTTCCTCCAATCTTACCAGTATTAGCCACAATCACACCTGATAGATAAACACTATCTGAATATAACCCCCACACATCAGTTGTACTTAAGCCAACTTCAGTATCGGTAATTCCATATAACCAACCTAGCCTTGCCTTGGTATCTGTACCACTCCAAGGAGTAGCCCCGTTAAGGAAGATATCAATGTATGGCGAGTTGCTCATATCAGAGGTGAGTAAAATCCCACCCTCTGCTGCTGTCCCGTAATTTACAACCGCTGTCCCTTCATAAAAAGTACCATTTGAACCTGATTGTTTGTCTACTGTATATCTGTAAAAAGTAGTCTGGTCTGAAACGGCTGTAACCTCTAGCCAGTTATCAAGCCCAGAACCATCTTTAATACGTAAAATATCACCAACTGCAAAGATTTGAGCGTGACCAGAAGGAGGGTCAGTAATATCAATATTTGAAGTGGCTGGCGTAGTGACGGTGGTAGCATTTGCATATAAAGTTGAGGCAGTGTTAATTAAAACTGATCCACCAGTTGCGTGAATCTCATCTTGAACAAAAACTGAACTTCTAAACTCTCCTCTAGCTACGATGTTATTAAATTCAGCATCACCAGTTGAATCGATTCTCCATCCTACAGACCCAGAAACAAAGTCATCAGTGCCTACAGTTCCAGCAGTTCCATCTAATAATAGGTAGTTACCACCAGTATCACCTAACTTCATCACTCCAGTTGAACTGATCTGCACTGGAGCAGTGGCTTTGTTAGTCTCCGTAGCACCCATCCACAAGTTACCACTTGAATCCACGTGGAATGAAGCAGCAGTAGAATCCTGATCTGGAATGTGAATCTCTCCAGCTATCAAAGACCCCGAAATGGTTAAATTTGTACCATCCCAATTCAAATAATCCGTCGTGTTTCCAATATAGAATTTGGCCTTATTTCCGTCACTGTCGTCTATACCTAAAATAAACCCTGATTCTGTGTTATCAAAGTCCGTTTTTCCTGCGTTAAAATATACGTCACCGGCACCATCAACTACCGCTAGACTAATCTGCTTGGAAGCAATTGTCCCTGACTCAATCTGGTTAGCTATTAAATAATCAACCTGACTAGATTCAATAGACCCAGAAGGAATTAAGCTAGCAACTTCAGTAATAACTGTCGTACTAACAGGACTAACCTCGCTAGAAGCCGTAGCCAGTGAATAGGAGCTTGATATTGGTATTACATTGAACTCGTTAAACCCGAGATCTGACAGTGTTGGCATCTATTTCTTGTTAGATGGTGGGATAGCTGACGCTTCGTACTCAATCGACATTCCAAAAATACTAAAATACGGATTCTTGCTAGTTTCACTAATTACAAATTGGATCATATTGAACTCTTCACCGACTGAATCAAAATGATTTATGTATCTTGTCAACTGGCCCAGTGGTTTGTACTTATTAAGAGCTTTCACATTCCTGTTAAGCAATCTAAATCCTATTTTAGCACCAACCGCTCTTTCTGAATAAACTGTTATTTTAGTCAAAGCCTTCTCAATAGACGGATCGTCTAAATAATAAGGTTTAGTTTCCACAAGAGCTGTAATTGGCTCACCAGTATTATTAGGGTCAATGTAAGAATCTGAATAATACATGGTTCCGTCAGTGTATTTTGACTTATCCCATACATTTCCAGCGTCGTCACCCATGTAAAAACGATCATCACCATTATAATTATAACGAGCAAAAATAGTCATCGTATCCGCTAACTCTCTCCACCTCCAAGATGAAGTGTTAATATTAAACGAACACACACAATTAGCATAATCAACGCCGTTTACAGTCACATTACCAACATAAAGGTGGTACTCCTCATCTATAACAGTCGCGAAGAAGCTTGTAGGTGTTCCACTACGGATGAAATCTTTAATAGGCCCAGCTATGTTTTGCGGTCTGGCCCCATCAGTAGATACCCAAACCCCATCACGATTAGCCCAGATCATATAAGCACCTGAATTGTGAATGGTGCGGTGATTAGAACAACCAACATCCCACTCCTTCTTCAATGAAGTCTGATCGTATAAATAAGCTGAATATTCAGTGAAAACCACCAAATAATCCCAGTTCTCCCCCATTCCAGTAATCTGTTCAGCATAATCAACATCAAAGAAGTTATCATCAAAATCCCAATCACCTAAAACTCCAGCCGCGGGAATAGCAGAAATCCTAACACGATAAGGATAATCAACAGCTCCATACCGGCAGTTAGCAATGTACAAGCGATCACGATACCTCTTAATAAATTTACCAGTAGGAGCGTTTGTAAGATTCGTAGCATTTGAAAAAGTTGTATTAGTTAAAGTCCCAATCGGCAAGAACCCGTCAGTTGGGCTATGGCCAACAATGAAACAATACCCAATAAAGTTCTCCATCTCCACATTTGCGCCGGCTACACCCAACCACACTGTTTCGGCGGCAGCTATCTCTGTCCAAGTACCTGAATTGTTATAAAAAAGCTGTGTGTCATCTGAAGTTGAATCATCTTTTGTCAGTAGGATCTTTTCAGTACTTGGATCTTGCCTAAAATTATGCAAACCAGTTATAGGTTTTGTGGTCGAATCGGCCACATCTCCAATCCTGATATAACCCAAGTCTTTTAAAATAGCTCCCAGTTTATAGGAAACCGTTGCCCCACTTAAAACAGTGAGTGAATCATCTTCCATCACAAACGGACTAACAGCCGAGTTAGCGCCACGAAGGAATTCTAAATAATGTTGAGAAGCCATAATTAAGAGTTAGACCAAGTACGATTTGATTCCCATAAAGTATCATCCTCACTGTAATTATAATAACTCATCGTATCCATTGTATAAGTCTTATCACTCATAGCGTTATGGAGTAGGACAGTATCAAAATGGGTTTTAAAATAGTCTGCTTGGTCAAAATTCTTACGACGCATCTCAATCTTCCAAGCAATGTAATACTGAATTATGTTATGAAATGGTATTTCAGTAGAACTAGAAACTTCTGTCAACACTGGGATCTTCTTTAAGTATCTGAATTTCAAATTATAACCATCATAAGTAGTAGATGGTGGGCGATCTAAATAGATATTCCCGTCAAAAACGGTGTAATAACTAGGTTCCCCACCGGATTCGTTCTGCCAAATTACATCATCTACCTCCAACTGAGTCGTAATAGAACCAGTACCAGAGGCAGGTATTCCGCTAAAGGTATTAGTAGAGTCATCTTTAGCTGTATAAGTTAGTGTTTGGCCACTAGGGGCGTTTAGAGTGCCAGAATCATTAAACTCACTAGTATCATCAACTACAAGGCTTGTAGCACCTACAACAGCCTGTGTGGCCACTTCTGTGCGTGTCTTGTTCTCACGATACACGTCGAACTCATCTATTGGTACATATTTCAAGACCTTAGTCCCAAATCTTACATTTAAGATGGATTGCTTGGTATCGACATACTTCATCTCACTTGAAAGACTTGAAAGAGCGTAACGATCCTCTAGTTCGTCTGTTGTAATCGAAGTTGTGTCCTCAATAGTTTCCCAGCTCCAGTCCTTTTTTACTGAATTTCCAGGGTTAATATATTGAGTGATGGTGTTTTGAGCATCTTGAGCGCACCGAATAAGAAAGTCCCAAGTGATATCTTCGGAGTCAATTCTAGCACCAGTAAGATCAATAGCATTCTCCACCATCTTCTGGACTGAATTACTCGCTAGACCAGTTGAGATGATGTAGTCGCTAGCAGAGCTTTCTGTGGTTCCGTCGTAAAACTTTGCCACATAGTACGCATAAGCAGTATCCGTAGAAAGGAGGGTGTATTCAGTAAAATCCTTACCCCAAGTAATATCTATTGAATCACCACCAACTGGTCCAACGATTTCAGTAAGAGCTCCGCCATCAGTGGCAGCTCCATAAATAGCTAATTTTCTTTCAAAAATCCTAGTCACTGGAGAATCCAATTCATGTGCGAACCCTAAAACATTAGTAACAGTTAAAGCAGAGCCACGAGACACTGCCGCATTCACCATACATTCTTCCGTCTTTTCATCTCCAATCTCCCCAATAAGTATCCAGTCATTCTGAACAATATTATCATTATCATAGACACTCATAGCCGTCCCAGCGGCTGCGATAGCAGAAGCAAGAAACGTCCTAGTATAGTTTGAAACATCAGGATGCTTAATCCTAATCGTAGATCCATGCACCCCTAGTATTGTGGGGGTTTGAAGTGATTTAGCTGTCATATTATCTTACGGTTAAGTTTTTAGTGAATGAATATTTGTCTGAAATCCCTCCCCAAGCAAGTTTGTCTCCTGTAGAAAGTTGGATTAGAAGATAAGCACCAGAAGTTACTGTATTGTCAGAAAAGGGATTAGCACCTAATCCACCTGTTGGGTTTACTACAACGTAATCATTCCCAAATGATCCACCCCTAATATAAGTAGTGAAAGTACCACCTGGGCTACGAGTTACTTTAATCCCATACCAAGACCCTGAAGCTATGTAATCATCTACAGTTTGGAATTTCTCTGCTACTCCATATTCAGTTAAACGTAATTCATCTCCAGTTCTCCAACGGATTCCATAACCACCAGCATCTGCAATAGTTGTGTTGTCATCAATAAAGTTAATTGCTATGTCATTAGCTTTCTGGTTTTTATACATCCACCACTCCCAAGTTCCGTAAGCTGCCTCGTTAACTTCCATATTTAAATTCTGAACAGGAGCGTAGAAAGTTCCAGTTGCCGTACATTCAATAACTTTTACCCTTTCTCCGTTAATTGTATCTGTTGAGATTTTATAAGACCCTGACTGTCTAATGAATTGAGTGCTTCCGATAGTTCCTGAAACAATCACACCCGTTTCTGGATGGCCATATCCTCCCTGGAATTGGACTACACCTTTATTGTAAAGCGCTCGGATTTCTGAATCCTGGAGTGATCGGTTATAAACCAAGCACTGATGTAAGCTTCCATCAAAAGCATTTGCACCTGCCTTGTCGATTGCAAATCTCAATTCTCCACAAGTACCCTCATCAATATCTAATTCTGTAGATAAATTACTAGGCAACTCTCCGTTTATCCACCCCTGTAGCCTTCCGTAAGTATCACCTGGTGCGGGTTTCTTGTAGTTCACTACGCAGTGATACCATTGGCCTGGGGTTGCGATTATTGCGGAATTGTAAACTCCTCCTCCTAAATTACAAGTTATGTAATCTTTTCCTGTAATTGTTTCAAAGAAGTTAAGCCATGTTCTTCCAGTTCCAGCAGCGTCTCTTTGAGCAACGATAGCCTGTTCAGTTACAGTTGCAGAAGGTTTTACCCAAATTGAAAGTGCCATACCTGTAGTCTGTGCATTTTCAACAATAGATTGTAGAGTTGCACTTGGAGTTTGAACTTCAGCGTAATTACTTCCAGGGAAACTGGCTGAAGTGCCAATAGTGTCATCTAGGACATTTGCAGTTGAAACTATGGTTGCATCACCAGCCCTGCCCAATAAATCTACCATATCCCCAGAACTAGCATCGAATTCATACCAGCCAAGCAAGCTATCATCAGTAGTATCAAAATAAGTTTCTACTCTGTTTTTAGATATTCTTTTAGAATTTTTCATTAATAAGTTTGGTTAATAAGTTCAGAGTAGAGCTGGGCTATCTCTAAAGCTGTCAAAGTCCTCTGCACATAAAAGGAATGTCCAAAAGTCGCATTAGCGTAAGTAGAATCATTTCTCCCAACAAAAAGATTAGCCCCCAAATTCTCCATAGCAACGTAGTTACCTGGGTTATTCTCGTTATCAGTATCATCAACCTGAACTCCATTCAAGTAAATACTACAACTACTAGAAGTGCCAGCCGCCCCATAAGTACCTGCAATAAATAAATCACTTCCTTGCTTATCTGAAACTGCTGTATTGAACAGTCGTCCAATATAACAATCTGCTTCAGATTCATCATAAAGATTAAAGTAAATCTTTCCATCAGATTCAATTCCAAGTCTGTACTCTCCGCTAGTGTTGTAGACACCTTTTGTTATTAAAGGTGTACTTACTAATGATTGAGAATTTACAATCACACCGATTGTGAATTGAGAATCAGCAGAACCATTTCCAGGGCTTAAAGTGTTATCATCAGTTACATCAACGTATCCAGTTGTCCCATCAAGGGCAATCCCACCTCTGTTAAAGTACGTAGCCCCAGTAGCCACTCCATCATTATTGCTATTAGCAAAATCCAACGTACCCCCTTGAAGATAATCATGCCATAGCCTAAAGCCGTTTTCCCTGATTAGTTCTTGTGTAATGCTAGACATAATTAAAGTTTATTAAGTAATTTGCGTTCCTGGATGTACATGTCATTAACCTGGAGTTGCGTTAATTCACGATCATAGATACCTATATAGGCCATTGAGCCAGCAAGGTATCCAGTTGAATACTGTCCAAGGTTAATCGGCTGACCTGTATTCTCCATAGCAGTATAAGAACCAGCTCCACTGGTTGCATCGTCAAAGCGTTGAGAGTTTACATAAAACCTCATTCCAGCAGCCGTAGAAGACCCATCGTAAGTACCACAGATATGAACCCACTGTCCTGTGTGAGCATCCAGTTGGTAAGCCCCGTTAGTTCTTCCAATATAACCTCCTGTACTGTCATCAAAACAGTTAAAGAAGATTCTGTTACCAGAAGCTCCAATTTGATATTCAGCGTTTCCAGCAGGATCACGTTTATAAATTGACCTAGCAGCAACAAAGTTATCAGCTCTTACCCAATAAGAAATTGAGAAAGGACTGTCTGCTGTGCCGTTACCAAAGGTGTTAGAAGCACTTGAAGCTATCGACATTACATCGCCACCATCCCAGTAATAACCTGGTTGTGATGTGTTCTTTGTAGGCTGTGAAGCCCCAGGAGTCCACACTGCATGGCTCCCATTCCCAGAAATATCTAAAGTTCTGTTATTAGCATTATCGTGTTGAGCCATAAGCATTGGCAAATCAAGCACTTTACGATTCCTGTAGTTGTAAGTGGTTCCAGCGTTGTAATCTATTGCCTCTTGACCGTCCAGTTTGCGACTAAACATCCTGAACTCATGTATTTCTCCGTAAAACTCATTTCCCCCACCTATAGTAGCCCCAATACAAAGATCGTCAAAAGATGAATAAGTCCAACCAGAATTATCATTATTCAAAATCTTCTGCTCATTCAACCAAACATCAGTATCTCCTGTTCTGCTAGTAATCGACAAAGTGTTAATTTCACCAATCTTCCAATAAGGAGAGTAGGTAGCGTAAGGGATGTCAGCAATAATAATCCCATCAATAACAATACGCATATCATTATTTAGAGCGTCTTGTAGCTTCATTACTGAAAAGCCGCTAGATGAATGGAAGAGCCTTCTTAAAAAGTTTTCATCTGCATCAAAGTAAGGCACAAACTTAATAAAGCAACCCCACCTGTCTGGAAGGTCAGGTGTAATAATGTTGTATTGTAATCTGTCATTTACACCATCTAATATCACCTTCCCACCAAACGTAGGTGCGCCAAAAACTGTGCCATTATTACTCTCAACAGAAGCTCTCGTTAAAAAGTCTTCAGCAAAGAAACAGCCTCTAGCCCTCTCTGCCGCTTCTGAATTTGTAGTTAAAGACATAATTTAAGGTTAAGATTCTGTGTCTTCCACAACGGGAAGGGCTGCTAGGTAAGCTGTATGAAGCTCTGCAACTTGAGCTGTAGTAGCTCCATGTTTTTGGCCAATGGCTACATAACCATTAGCCGCCTCAATGTCTACAAACTCTGCAACAATCGCTTGTGCGAGTTCATTAGTCATTTCAGGTGGGTTTGAACCAGAAGTTTTTTCAGCAGGTGCTGTTACTTCTTTGATTCCATAATCTGATAGTTCCATAATAAATTAAAGTTAAAATTTAAGCTGTTGGCTTGATTTCTGAACCTGGCATTAAAGCAGTCCATTTAACAAAGAAAGCTGCCTGAACATTAGTGTTAGCATCACCAGTGAAGCTAAAAGCTATACTCGTTGGCTGTCCTCCTTTCTGTGCCGCAATAAAAGGCTGGAACTTTGTATCCAGTCCTCTACATTGGTTAGAAGGCATAACGGCTAATGCGTTTGCAGAAACGTCATTCTTTATGATTAATGAACCAGGAGGTACTCCTGATAAATCAGCTGCCGAATTCATCGGTACTGGATTTGCCGCATCGTCTACTTTGAACTGACAACCAGTTACCGTAGTATTATTCACTACATTCTGAATTATCATCCAAACAGCGTCAATCTGACAAGTACCATTTAATTGAAATAGTTGAGCTGTAAATGGACCGTTATTCTGTAACGTGAACATTTTAGTAGCCACATTACTTCCACCTCTTTGCATCATTCCAAATGGTGAGTCATCCTGCACACCTGTAGGTAATGGATTATTCATAGCGGCTATGTAAGCCCCTGTTGAACCTGTTACTTGTGTTCCTGCCATAATAAAAGTTAGTTAAAAATTAAGCTGCTACAATTTTAGACCCTGGGTCTACTGGTTGGTATAAAACTGTCCATTTTACTGAACCTGTTTTAGAAGCAGTACATTTTAAATCAAGTGTTCCTGCTGCGACAATAAAAGGATTTGCTTGTCCTTCAAAGGCTCCTGAAGTAGTAGCTATCATCGCATTAGCAAAAGTCCCAGTAGCTGAATATAAAGTTCCAACTGCGTCTGCATCAATATCAAGACCACCCGCAGCTAAAGTAATATCAACATCTGCCCCAACTGTCGGATTTGCAACTAAATTAGCAACATTAGCTCCACCTTCTATTTGAGTTGTAACCTCACCAACAATATCAATAATTTTAACCCTACCAGTAACAGTAAACAAAGCTGCTTGAGCTGATTGAGGTAAGGTATTAGTTGCCCGTAAAACCCTATAAGTGGGTAATGTTGGCGTTCCTGTATCTGCCATAATTAGTTAGGTTAAAATTTAGTATTTACGTTTTGAGTAGATAGTCCAATCGGCGTCATTTGCTCCACCCGTAGAGGCTACAACTTTAACTCTAACGTATTTGAATTGACCAAAGTATCCTTGGCTATCATTCAAAGTTTCAGTGGCAATGAAACTAGCTACACCATAAGCTCCTAAAGTTTCTGGTGTGTACACGCACGAGGCTTGGGCAGTGCCATCATCTTGAATTGTTCCCTCAACAGTAACAGTACAAGTTCCAGAGCCACCGCTTAAAGTAAGCTGTAAGCCAAGACTTGAATAACCGTCCATATCTACATAGTAGTAGTAAGTTCCATCTGTTCCATTAGTAATATCGGCGAGCGTAGCTTCATTGTGATGTTCACTTACTGGATCAGTTTCAGAAATTCTGTTGTTCTGGTTAGTGTAAGAATAACCTGCCATGATCTGTTCACCCGCTGTGGTAAAAGCTGCATCAGTTCTGTCGTCCTCGGCTACTGTAGCCATTTGAGTTGTCCTAGCACGTCCACCTAATTTTACTGGATTTCCTGAATCAACTGCATCGTGCGCTGTATCACCATGTACTTCTACATCATCATCATTAGCTAGAACAACTGGAATAGAACCAGCACTAGCTTGTTGCCCAATTGAAACTGAAGTACCGCCGAACTTGATAATATCTACTTTGTCACCAGACCCACCACCACTAACAGGAGTCTTATATGAATAAGTAATAGCATCATCAGCCACAACATCTTTAGGTAATCCCCAAACACGTCCTCTACGATGATCCATTGCCCAGTCCCCTTGAGTAGTTAAATATCCACTAATTAAAACTTCTTGATTTGCTGGAGTTAAAACTTCCAACCTTGAGAAAACATCTTCAGGAACGGCTACCATCGTGCTTAAACGAGTGGCTGCACCTAAAGAAGCTGAAGTCTGAATACCTGAACCAATAGTTGTTTTGGAAGCATTTAAAACACCATCGTAAGTAGTTGCACCCCAAATTATTGTCCCCTTTGCCTGTCCTGTAGCAGAAGCCCAAGCTCCCGCATTATTATAAAACCAAGTGATAGTTTCAGCAGACGCAGTATTAGCCACAGACGAATCATCAACACGATCCGTTGGCATTGGCGTTACTGGGTTGATATCAGCTTGTCCGATTAGTAGACCCATTTTAAATTTTAGTTAGATTATAAGTTAATCCCCATTAGAGAGGGGATGAGCTTTCGCTCGCCCCCCTCCCCTCTAAATAAGGATTAAGCAGCAGGAGCGACAGAAGCTCCATCAGTAATTCTTTGTAGAACTACATTAAGCGTAATAGTACCTGCGCCAGTACAATCGGCAACAGTGGATTTAGCGATCAATTTAGCACCATTTTCAAGAACAGTCCCAAATTGAGCAGCAACAGACCCAGTAGACAAAGCTTCAGTTGCATTAGCACCTAAAGCTGCCACTGTTTCTTCAAAAACGAGAGCAACACCATCGGCGTTAGTATTCTCAATCTTGAAGTTAGTACCAGTAGCCAAACCAGTAGCATTGGTATTGATATAAATATCTTTTACCAGAAAAACACCAGCTGCTGCTGTAGTGATATCTACGCCAGCTTGAACAACCGCACTTGAAACAAGAGTTTTAGAAATAACATATTCAGTGCCATTTGCAGCCAAAATTGAACCTGTTCCGTAAGAAAGAGTAGAACCATTTGAACCGATAGCATCTACAAGAGATTTATTAGCATCAACGGCTGTACCGCTACCTTTAGTAACAGCATCTTTAAGAGTTGTAACATTCCCACCAATAGTAGCGATAGCTGAAGCAATTGATGAAAGGTCACCAGCAGCTAGGGCCTCACCTGAACCACCACTTACGTATTGACCAGCCCCACCATCGTGGAAGGCTGCATACCAAGTAGAACCAGTAACAGTGTCAATAACTGATTTAGTAAAGTCAGTAGTACCATGATTATACATATAGCCAATGACATTAACGTCACTACAAGCTGTAGTATGGAATTCAACAACGGCAGTACCAGCAAGACCAAAATAGTCAATATCAACACGAGCTCCATCAACACCAACTAAACGAACAGCATTGGTATTACCAGAACCGCCAGTAAAACCACGGTGTTTTAGCTTAACTTTAAGATTGTCAGCAGCAGCGGTTGTAAGAATGACGCTAGTAAACTCAATGAGATTAGTAGCATCGCGTGACTCAACGTCGATCTCACAATCAGCAGCCGAAACCACAATCGGGCTTACAACAGCGTCAATACTGTTAGTAAGAATAACATTCTTCAAGGCACAACTAGCAGCAGCCATTGTAATGGTAGCAGCCGTTCCACTAAAAGTGAGGACAGGACGATCTGCGCCTTGGCCAAGGCCAATAACAGTTACCCCCGCAACATCCATGTCGATGCCACTAGCAGCAGAAACTGTTTCTGCGTAATTAGCGGCAACAACAACAACGTCACCACGATTAGCGGTACAAGCGCTAACAGCAGCATCAATAGTTGCGTATTGGTGTCCCACCCTGTGTCCAAATAATTGGACGAGATCATTGTATCCAGCAGTACTTGTGTCACCAACGAAGAAGATTTTACCTGCTCCTTCTACTGGTAGCACACGTGCCACTCGATCAAGACCTGCATTAGGATTTCTAGCCATATTATATAAAGTTATGTTTATCGCGCTCCACCTCCTCCTTTAAGGGTTAAACCCTGTATTAAGCACGTAAACGAGAATTAAAATTTAGGAACCAGTACCGTCAGACAGCATGAATCCTTTTGGAGAAACGACGGTGATACCCCAAGTACCACGAGTGCCGAATGTCCAGTTATCATTGTGAAGATCTTCACCGTTGTTTCCGGCAGCAGGCATTTTTAGTTTAGCCCCTTCCCAGATACCAAGATGAGCTTCCCATTCTCCAGAAGCTACGTAAGCCCAGTATTTAGCTTTAGTAGAATCATAAGCACCAGTAGCTGTAGTAGCTAAACGAGGAAGAACAACATGTTTGAACATGCCTTTATCCACATTAACAACTCCAGAGTTAGCACCATTAGGATCAGCAGTAGAGTTTAGAAGCTCTTTAACTGCACGAACAGTAGCTGGGTCATCTGTAGTAACAACAGTATTGAAATTCATTACACGACGTTCCCCAAAGTTGGAGTAAATCGCAGTGTTAGCAATTCCGCGAGCAACATCAAGTGCGCTTGCAGAGAAAACAGGGTTACCAGTAATTACATTAGAGTAAGTAGCTGGAGATCCACCAGAAAGAGTGTGGGATGCGCTAACAAGAGCAATCCCATCACCAGTAGTAACAGTAACTGTCTCACCATCCATATCGGTATAAGTTCCAGCAGTAGCGAAAGTCAATTGATGAGTAAGATCAAGAGCCATTCTTTGTGGAATGAAAGTAGCGAGAGAAGTTAGTTTGCGTAGAATCTCAGCGTTTTTACCAAAAGTTCGAGCTTCAAAAGTAATATCAATTTCAGCACCGAAACGACGAGCTGTCATTGTTTTGTTGTAACCTTTGATAACAGAAGTTTTGGTAGTGTCAGCTCCTTCATCTTTGAAGCGAGCATAGGTTTCCCCATCATATTCAGTATAAATGCGTTGGTTACCAGTTCCAGATGGAACATTTTCAACCATAAAAAGACCTTTGACTTGATCAAGGTCTTGAACAAGGCCGCCTCCTTCGTAAAAACGACGAGCAACCGTGTCTGCAAATTCTGAAAATCCTAATAGGGAAATTTCAGTAGAACCTGCCATAATAAAAATTTATTAAGAAATAAAACTAAGACTATCTCTTAGTAGGAACAATTGAGAAAAGACAACTTGAAGTTGAAAGGAATTTCTCAAGACGTAGACAGCTTTCAGTACTAGTGGAAACGTCTACCATTGTTGAAGGATATGTATCGTCAAGATCGACAAGAATACCTTCATTTGCTGCGGTTGCAGTACCAGTACCAATATCACCTTCCATAAGACAAGAAGAATTACGTGGTACTAGAACTTTAATACGCTTTGTTGAAGCATCAGCAGCAAGCTTTTCTTCATCAACAATACCTAGAATATCTTCAGTAGTTGCAACTGCTGGAATAATGTTAGTTCCATCAGTATAAACCACCATTCCAGGGGAATAAAGAACGGCTGTCTTCGTTGCGTAGTGTTTGGAGGTCCAACTACCTCCTGCGGGTTTAAAACTCATTTTAATAGTTTTTAAGATTAGTGTGCCTCCGGAGAGGACTTTGGCTGGAGTTCTCCTTCACGAAGTGGAGTACGTGAAAAGTGACGCACAAAAGCGCCACGGGTCGTGCCTGTGACGCGGGCGGGCGAAATGTACATACATTATACCCTATTTAACAAAATCAAGCAAATAATTAACTTAATACATCGTTTAAATCTGACCATGTTATTTCCTCTGAAGGTTTACGCCATAGCTTTTCATCTGCTCTGCGCTTATTCTCACCGGCAATTAAACAAAGCTTATCGTAAATCGCATCCACGTAACCATGAACTGAAGCCATCATCAAAAACTCATCGTCATTCTCAATAGCATCTTCAAAGTAAGCGTCATCTGACATAGCGATTTTTTCATCTAAAACCTTATCAACTATCCCTTGGCATACATCTTCACACCTCTTTTCACGTTCATCACGCTTACCCTTTAACTTAATATTCTGCTTTCTAGCCTCCTCCAGACGGCTTCTAAAGAATTCCCTACGATAACGGTCAATCATCTCATTTCTAAACGAGATATTCTTAATCTTATCTTCTAGGATTCCTTTCACACGCCCAATAATATAATGAACATCACCGAATGGGAGTCTCTTGTTAATAAAGACGGCCAGTAATTCATTAGTCATCTCAATTGCCTTTTCCTCACGATTCTTACGAGTACGATCCACAAAGGACTTCTGTCGATCATTAAGTGGTGCATCTTGAGCCATAATTATTTGGGTTATTTAGGCATTGAGCCTGTTTCCGTTGATTCTAAAAGTCTGTCCATCCTTCCTTGTCACCAAAAAAGAACTTTCTATCTTGCGTTCCTCTAAGTCTACCCACTCTCCGCCATCAGGAACGTCAATGCCTGGATAAGCCACATTACGACTCATTGTCGCACCATCTCTACCTTTTGCAGCTTTTCTAATCTTACCGTGAACTTTTACCAGCTCCGTGTCCTCCTTCTCTGAAATCTCTACAGTTTCAACATCACCAATAGTAGCGAATTCTGATAATGACATTTCAGTATGAGTTTTAGTCCCATCTTCGTGGAGCAATGTAAGCTTATAAATATCCTTGTCGTGCTTACGAGAGTTTTCATCGTAGTCATAACGAAGATGCTTCCAGTCTACGATTAAAGCAAACGGCTGGTCTGTGTCTGGTCTCCACATTCTAAACGTAGCTGTATGTTTGCGTTTTCTTGTGTCCTCAACCGCTTTCCAGTCACCAATACCAACTTGCTTCTCAAGCCCCTGGTTTTGAGTCTTTAAAGCTGCGTTCTCGTCACGCAAGGCTGCTATTTTAGAGTCCATTAAAGCGTTCAACTCTGCCTTACTTAATACAATCTTCTCTTCTGCAACAGGTTCAGCCTCTTCCTTATCTGGAGTGATCATAAGATCCTTATAATTGCGTTTTTGCTTGGCCATAATAAATTAAGTTAAAAATTATTTCTGTGAAGGTGAGTTCGGGAACCATTTGGAATAGTTCTCTTTCCCCTCGCTAGTATCAGTGTACTTTTTAGCACCACCTTTTTCACGATAAGAGCTACTAGGCGCATAAGAAGCATTGATTGGGCTATTCTTCTGCGGACTCATCCCAGTCGCAAGCAAATAAGCCTTCTTGTACTTATTAGCGATTTGCTCCTTGCTATAAGCGTCTATGTTTAATTCCTTAGCAGATATCTCCAGCTTTGCTCTAAGGTCTTTGTCGTCACCACAAAGTGACTCCATAATTACTTCCTTAGCCTCACTTAACTGCGCCTCTTCCCAGCTACGCTGCCGTGTAATAAGATCCTCCTCAATACGCTTAATCTCCTCTTCTTTACTTGTGAGTTTCTTCTTCTCATCTTTAGTACCATCACGAAGCTTCTTGAAGTTGTAATCTTTGTTACGAAGCTTTTCCAATTCAGCTTTAGCTTCTTCTAATTCAGCCTTAGCCTCGTCATATTCAGCTTTAGCCACTTTCTCCTCCTCAGCAGGAGTTTCTTCAGGAGTTTCAATCTCTTCATTCTCTTCTCTATTTGGATCATCGTCCATAGTTAGGTTGGTTAAAAGTATGATAAAAGCGCCACCAAAGTTGGGGGCAATATAAAATTGTTAGATTAGCGTTCGGATTGAAATGTACATGGATCTGTTCCATATGTTGAGCTTAACGGAGCCAATAACGCCTGGCACGATGGCGACTCACCTAGCTTATTATATTACCTGATGCTTGTCAATCTTGCCTTCTTCCTTCAGCAATTCCTCGTGCATCATCGCATAACGCTCAAGCTCACGATTATACATTCCAATGCCATACCAAGCTGACCGACCACACAATAACCCCTTCTCACTAGTTGACTGCTCAAGAGTTGCGTCACGCTGTGAATCTATCAAAGTATCACGTAGTTTCTTTGAATGGTCATCATTGCTTTGCCGATAACACTCCAACAAAAACTCCTTACGCTCCTCATCTGGCATATTATCAACATCCACCGAATAACTAACTAAACTCAACTCATCAAGGATTAAATCCTCAATGGACGGATTAACAAATTTCTTATAGAGCCAAGTGATAAGCTTTTTCATAAAAATTGGTTATTTTCTAGTCATTTTCTGAACACTAGGAGCGTTCTGGCCAGTTTGATCGGCCCTGCCTTTGGTAGCCCTGCTACCCTGCCTTAATTGATCGTTAGTATTGCCTCCAGGCCTGCCTTTTAACTTTGGCCGAGCTTGCCCTCCTTGCTCTTGCGCCTGTTGTTGTTGCATCATCTGTTGCTGTTGCATCATCCTTTTCTGTAACTCCTCTTTGGAAACTAAAGCCTGGTCTGGATCTAATTTGTTTTTCTGCGCCCACTGACGCTTCAAGTAATCCATGTTGAATGCCTG
>FLOH01000979.1_pt1 | contig 48771 bp, 41 predicted proteins | sample 756751 | NCBI WGS metagenome assembly FLOH01 (sample SAMEA4026879, study PRJEB14308) | marine metagenome | biome: coastal water; material: water | depth 74 m | reverse complement strand
AAGCAGGAATACGATGTCCCCACCAAAGTTGACGCGAAATATTCCAATCGCGAACGTTCTCCATCCAATGGCGATAGGTGTTTTTAAATTTATCTGGCACAAGCTGAACGCTATCTTCCATTACGGCTTTCAAAGCGGGCTCTGCGAGTCCCTTCATCGACATAAACCATTGGTAAGAAAGTTTGGGCACAATTACTGCACCTGTACGCTCTGAAGTTCCTACTTTATTCTTGTAATCCTCAACCTTTATTAGGTTTCCAAGAGTTTCCAATTCCTTAATAATCTCTTTACGGCATACAAATCTATCCATGCCTTGATATTGCAAACCATGCTCATTTAAGGTAGCATCATCGTTGAAAATATCAATAAATTCCAATTGATGACGGTCACCTATTTCCTTATCATTGGGATCATGAGCAGGAGTAATTTTCAAGCAACCTGTTCCAAATTCCATATCAACATATTCGTCAGCAATCAATGGAACAGCTCTATTGGCAATAGGAACAATTACTTTTTTACCTTTGAGGTGCTGAAAACGCTCATCATTAGGATTATAACATACTGCAGTATCTCCTAATATGGTTTCGGGACGAGTGGTAGCCAAGGTTACATATTCTTCCTCCCCTTCAATTTTATATCTTAAGTAGAACAGTTTTCCGTTCTTTTCAACATGGATTACTTCTTCATCAGAAACAGTAGTTTTAGCCTGTGGATCCCAATTTACCATTCGAAAACCACGATAAATCAACCCTTTGCGATATAGATCAACGAAAACTTGAATCACAGATTCAGACATATCATCATCCATGGTAAACTTAGTTCTATCCCAATCGCAGCTAGCACCCAATTTTTTGAGTTGCTCGAGGATAATTCCGCCATGTTTATGCGTCCAATCCCAAGCATGACCAAGAAATTCGTCACGAGTTAAATCATTTTTATTAATGCCTTCCTCCTTAAGCTTTGCAACAACTTTGGCTTCAGTGGCAATGGAAGCATGGTCGGTGCCGGGCACCCAACAAGCATTTTTACCTTGCATACGAGCACGGCGAATCAACACATCTTGAAGTGTATTATTCAACATATGACCCATGTGCAAAACACCTGTTACATTTGGTGGTGGAATTACGATAGTATACGCTTCTCTATCATCAATATTAGATTTAAAATATTGATTTTTCAACCAATGTTGATACCACTTATCTTCTATTTCCTTGGGGCTATATTTACTAGCAATTTCCATATTTAAAACGTCAAAAAAATTTGCGCAAAAGTACAAACAATTCTAGCTGTTTTGATAAACAATAATGCTATTATGAAAAAGGTGTGAAATTGTAAAAAACGAGTATCTTATTTTGAATCCAAAGAAAAATATCTAGAGACTACTTTAAATAAAACATCTTTTGTAACGGGTTTGGATATAAAATCATTTACCCCTACGCTCCTAGCTTTTGCTTTGTCTTCGGGTTGTGTAAAAGCAGTTTGAGCAACAATAGGTACATCAGGGCGTATTGATTTAATTATTTGGATGGCTTCAAATCCATTCATAATTGGCATTTTAATATCCATAAAAATAAGAGGGATATCTGGTTTTTCCGTAAAAATTTCTACAGCTTCTTTGCCATTATGTGCTCTAATGATTTTAAGATTTTCACAAATTCTACTAAGTAGTATTTCAAGAAAACGATAGCTGATATCCTCATCTTCGGCCACAAGAATTGTATTGCGACAGGATAATAATTGACTTAATTGCTTCTTAGTTGGAGTTAAACTACTCAATACACCGAGAGAAGATAGTAGTATGCTTGGTAAATCATTTTTCTCAATAAGTACATTATAAGTTAAATTATAATGATTCAAATCTTTCTCATCAATCAGTTCAGAATCGTAAATAAGGAATGTAAATATATTATCAAAGTGCTTGCAGTCATGGTTGTATTGATCTATATTATTGATTGTTATAAAAACAAAATACAATTCATATTCTAAACAAATCTCATTTTTTATTTCATTTCCCGACCAAAGACATTGATAATTCTTAGGCAATTTTGTTTGAACAAAATTGCTTATTATTTCAAAATTATCCAAATCTGTGTAACAAAGAATAGCCATGGAAATACTAAAAAAATAACCGAAGTAAAAGTAAAATAAAATCCAAACATTTGTAAAAAAACTTTTTCTAATTTTTCTTGCTCAAAAATATTTGAGACAATTGGCTACAAATGCATTATATTTAGGATATTTGCACTTTATAATTAATAACATTTAGATTTGAAGATAGCTGTAAACACAAGATTATTATTAAAGGGAAAACTTGAAGGTATTGGATGGTTTAGCTTTGAATCCCTCAGAAGAATTTGTGAATCGCATCCTGAACATGAGTTTATTTTTATTTTTGATAGACCTTATAGTTCAGAATTTATCTTTTCAGACAATATCACACCTGTAGTTATTGGACCACCAGCACGCCATCCATTTTTATTTCTGATTTGGTTTGAGCTTTCAATACCATATATCCTCAAAAAATATCAAGTGGATTTATTTCTTTCTCCAGATGGATATTTATCATTGCGGACTAAAGTGCCTTCGATTTCTGTAATTCACGATTTAAATTTTGAACATTACCCCAAGGATCTTCCTTTTTTAGCTTTTAAATATTATAAATTATTTTTTCCAAGATTTGCAAAAAAAGCCCAAAGAATAATTACCGTTTCAGAGTATTCAAAACAAGACATCATTAATTTATATCAAATTGACAGTCAAAATATTGATGTAGCATATAATGGCGTAAAGGAAATTTACTATGACATTGGCGAATATCAGAAGCAAATTACAAGAAATGAGGTAAGCAACGGAAACCCATACTTTATTTTTGTGGGAGCTCTACATCCAAGAAAAAATTTGGTGGGATTATTCTCCGCTTTCGATCTTTTTAAGAAAAATAATGATTCCGATATTCAGCTAATAATCGTGGGAAACAAACAGTGGTGGAATAAACCAATTCAATTGGCTTATGAAAATATGGTTCATAAAAATGCAGTGATTTTTTTAGGGCATCTAAGTCCCGAGCGCTTAAATGAAGTAGTATCTTCCTCCATCGCTTTGACTTATCTTTCTTATTTTGAAGGATTTGGGATACCTATCATTGAAGCATTTAAAGCCGGCACAGCCGTTATCACTTCCAATATTACTTCCATGCCAGAAGTGGCTGGCGAGGCCGCAATTTTAATAGATCCCTTTAATATTGAAGAAATTGCTCAAGCCATGCATCTTATTTCTCATGATGAAGAGCTCCGTCAAAAATATATTTCCCTTGGACAAAAGAGAGCCAAATTATTTTCTTGGGACACTACGGCTAAATTGGTTTGGGAGAGTATATGGAAAGTTATTGGAAATAGAAGTACTTAGAGTTGGGAGTACTTGGAGTTGGGAGTACTTGGAGTTAAGAGTACTTGGAGTTAAGAGTACTTGGAGTACTTGGAGTTGTGGAGTTAAGAGTAATGGAGTTGGCAAATAGTCATTAAAAAAAGAGCTAAAATAATCATCAAAAAAATCGGCATTAACTCCTAATTTCTTCAAAATTATTTTAGCTCCTAAGTAGGAAAATCCTAGTATTCTTTCAGAATATTATAAATAGAATCCCTTTCAACAGGCTTTCGGCCAACATCTTTTATCATATTAACCATCTCCTCGGTATTCATAGTTGGTGATTGGTCTTCGGCTCCTGCCAAGGAATAAATTTTTGTACTATCATTGATAGTTCCATCAAAATCATCCACTCCAAACGATAATAATAATTGGGCAATATCTTTTCCAATCATTGGCCAATATGCCTTAATATGATTAAAATTATCTAAGAATATCCTAGAAATGGCATATAACTTAATATCTTCTACCACACTAACTTCTCCCAAATAAGCAAGTTCGTTGTTTTCCTTTTTGTACTTCAATGGAATAAAAACGTTGAATCCACCTGTGCGATCTTGCAATTCGCGCAAACGATTCAGGTGGTCAATCCGATGTTCTATTTGATCAATATGACCATATAGAATAGTCGCATTGGTAGGAATCCCTAACTGATGAGCCGTTTCATGCAAGCTCAACCACTCTTCGCCAGTGTCTTTAGATGGACAAACTTTTTGTCTAATTTCTTCATCAAAAATCTCAGCACCACCTCCCGGAATTGAATCCAAGCCAAAGTCTTTCAAGGCTTGCAAACCTTCTCTCACAGTCATTTTACTTCTCTTAGCAATATAGCTAATCTCTACAGCGGTAAAGGCCTTAATATGCACGTCTGGCCTTAAAGCTTTGATACTCTGAAATAATTCTCCATAATATTGCACATCCCAAGTAGGATGAACTCCACCTACAATATGAACTTCCGTAATTTGGTCGCCCATATCTTCCACTTGCTTGAGCATATCTTCACGAGAAAACTCCCAGCCTTTTTCGCCCTTTTTTCTATAATAAGAACAAAATTTACAAGCGTAAACACATTGATTAGTGGGTTCTATATGTAAATTTCGATTAAAATAAACGCGGTCGCCGTTCTTCTTTTCACGTATTAAATTGGCTAAATATCCTAAAACAGACAAATCTGCTTCTTTGTATAATTGAATTCCTTCTTCAACATTAATACGCTGTCCGAGAAGTATTTTATCAACAATTGGGGCTATTTTTTTTCCTTCTACTATTTTTTTAATAATCATATTTTAGTGTTGTATCATTAATTTTTGAACGCCCATCAAGGCATTGTTTTGAATTTGAATTATATATAATCCTGAACTCAGTTCAGATGTATTAATTTCTAAATTTTGAGTTGAATTAGCAACAGTATTGGTATAAACAATATGACCACTTAAGTCAAGAATTTGAATAACCAAATTATCCGTATTATTTGAATTGTCCCATTTTAGTTGCACCAAATCCTTAGCCGGGTTTGGCATAATGCTAAATTCTATTTTGGATGGAGCCATTTCAATCGCATTAGCTTGGCATTTTCCAGAGTTTTTTAAAGAAAGCCTAGTAGTATTCATAATCCCAACCATTCTTTCTTTTTGACCTAAAGAAAACATATTCATACAATCATCATCGGTATAGTCCATATAATTCATAAACATATCACCATTATTAGAGCAACTGATGGCCGGATGATTTGGACAACCAAAATGATAATTTCCTTGATTTGGTGTATCATCCACATGATCTGTACCCCAACATGCACCATTATCATCTCCCCAAATATGGTATAAATCGAGCCAATGACCTACTTCATGAGTGGTGGTTCTACCAAGGTCATAAGGAGAAGAAACTGAACCCATATTCCCAAAATAATTATAGCCAATAACAACTCCATCAGTAGCAGGATCATCACCAGGAAATTGCGCATAACCTAATATTCCACTTTGACCACCTTCAGTAATTGAAGGTACTACCCAAATATTCAAATAATATCGTGTATCCCAAGCATCAACTCCACCTTTTGAATTATATTTAGCTTCATCGGAACTCATATCAAAGGAGGTTTTGGTAACTTGTGTGCGTGTAATTCCATTGGTCCAATTGCCTGATGGGTCTTGATGAGCAACACAAAATTCAATTTCTACATCAGTGGCCAATGAATCAAAATCGTTTGGCGTATCAGAAGTATCCATATTCATTCTACGATAATCCTCGTTCAAAACCTCAATTTGAGAATAAACTTGAGCATCAGAAATATTGTGTTGGTTTGATGCCCATAAAACATGAATTATGACTGGAATAGTGATTACAGACTTTTCGCTAATGCCACTATGGATATACTTTTGAAGGGCTGCTTCCTGCGACTTCATCTTTTGTGCCAGGGTAGCATCATTGGCTAATCGGCTATCTAAGTAGTTCATTGTGCCGCAATTACGATGCTGTTGTGCCATCATTGAAAATTGAATTCCAATAAAAGCAATGAGTAATAATGTTCTCATAAAATAACTAGTTTTCATTTGGTAAAAGTATCAATAAAAAAGGAAATAGCGAGTCAATAAAAGTGATAATTGATATGGAATGCAAAATAAATAAATAGAGCTAGGCTTTTTAGTTTTTAACCTCGGCAAGTTGAAAGATAACAATTTAGTAATTTTCGATTAGCCTTTTTTAGGCTTATATCTACCTCATAAAAATCAACAGAAACATTCATGGCAAAGAAAAAAAAGCAAAAAAAGATATTCGTACTCGATACGTCTGTGATCCTCTACAACCACAATTCGTTAAACAGCTTTGAAGACAATGATGTCGCAATCCCGATAACCGTATTGGAAGAATTGGATAACTTTAAAAAGGGTAATGAAACCAAGAATTTTGAGGCGAGAGAATTTATTCGGATTCTAGATAAGTTATCGGAGAATGGACTCCTTCAAAATTGGGTTTCTTTGAGTGGGAGAAATAAGGGGAAAATGACCGTTATCATGAACGAGGAAGTAAAGGGAAGTATTGATGCTATTCGTACTTTTGGTGAGGATAAGCCTGACCACCGTATACTCAATGCGGCTATAAAAATGCAAGAAGAGTATCCCGACTGCAAAGTCATTATGGTCAGTAAAGATGTGAACCTTAGATTAAAAGCTAAAGCATTAAATCTCATCGCTGAAGATTTTCAGACAGGTAAAATTCAAAATATCGAAGAATTATATACTGGAAAACGCTTGATTGAAAATATTTCTTCAGAGCTTATTGCACGATTATATAATGACGGTTTTGTTGAACCAAAGGAACTAGGAATTAATGAATTATTTGCCAATCAATATTACATCTTAAAAAATGGCAAAAGCTCAGCTTTAGCATTTTATAATCCAATTACACAATTGGTCGAAAAAATTGAAAAAAGAAGTGCTCAAAGAATAAGGCCAAGAAATGCAGAACAAGTCTTTGCCATGCATGCCATATTGAATCCTGATGTAAAACTGGTAACTTTGCAAGGCGTGGCCGGAACAGGAAAAACCTTATTGGCTCTAGCATGCGCATTAGAGCAAAAACTTGAGTTCAAGCAAATATATTTAGCCCGCCCCATTGTTCCACTAAGTAACAAGGATATTGGATTTCTTCCAGGAGATGTCAAGTCAAAACTCAACCCTTATATGGAACCTCTTTTTGATAATTTAAAATTTATCAAAAATCAGTACGACGAAAACGATAAGGAATATAAAAACTTTGAAATAATGTTAGAAAAGGAAAAACTCCTACTTACGCCATTGGCATATATTAGAGGAAGAAGTTTGTCGAATATTATTTTTATAGTTGATGAAGCTCAAAACTTGACTCCTCATGAGGTGAAAACCATCATTACTAGAGCAGGAGAAAATACCAAAATTATTTTTACAGGCGATATTTACCAAATCGACACACCCTATTTAGATTCACAATCGAATGGTCTTTCTTATTTAATTGACAAAATTAATCATCATCCGATTTATGCACATGTTAAATTAGAAAAAGGGGAACGCTCAGAATTGGCTAATTTAGCCAATGATTTATTGTAAAATTAAGCCAAGAGTCTATGAATCAAGCAATGCCTGAATGCGCTCACGAGCTAATTCTCTTAACTCAACTTCGGATAGAGCCTCCACCACTGATGCATCAATTGGCTCGCCAAAGACCATGCGCATTTTTCCAGGTCGCATTATCCAAGAAGAGGTATTATTGAGCTCAGAAAGACCCACAAAGCCAATTGGAATAATTCCCACTTGACCTTTTTTAGCCATCATAAAAGGAAGCTTTTTAAACTCACCCATTACAGGAGGTGTTTTTGTGCGCGTTCCTTCTGGCAAAATCATAATGTTTTTGCCCGCTTTGATATGTTCTACAGCTTCCATCATGGTTTTGAATGAGGCTCTTGGACTTGAACGGTCAATCGGTAAATTGCCATACTTTTTTAAAACCCAACCATAAATAGGCACTTTATAATGGCTAGCCGCTTGAATTCCCCAAAAGTCAACTGGAATAAAGCCAAGCAAAAGCGGAATATCTAACATGCTCACATGATTCGACATAAAAACATAGTTTTTAGATCGATCAATATTTTCAGTTCCTTCAACCTTTACAGTGATGAATAGAATTTTGAAAAAAGTTTGCAAGTATGTTCTAACCCACTTAATATAAGTTTTGTATGGCCAAATGGCAGCCACAACTAGGAACCACAGCAGAAAGGAAAGAAAAACAACGATTCCAATAAAATACTCCCAAGCGGATATAATATGTTTCATAAAATAATTTATCTACACTATAAATAATTGCTATTTACTAAACCAAAATAGCCGAAATTTCAGCAGCAAAAATATAAAAAAAAGTCGCATAATTATGCGACTTTTTATCTAATATTATAAAACCAAAAGGGATTTACAATTAATTATTTTCCAATAACTTGTGCAAGTTCCTCTGGAGTAATAGGAATACGTTTATCACCCATAACGCGTCCACCTGTTTCAGTGATGAGGATATCATCTTCGAGACGGATACCACCAAAATCACGATATTGGTTCACTTTATCAAAATTGATAAAATCAGTATTGATGCCTTCCGCTTTCCATTTATCCATCAGTGCAGGGATAAAATAAATACCGGGTTCATTGGTAATTACAAAGCCTGGTTTCAATTCACGAGCCAAGCGCAAATAAGCAGTTCCAAATTGGCTGCTGCGCTCTAATTCATCGCCATATCCCACATAATTTTCACCATAATCTTCCATATCATGTACGTCCAATCCCATCATGTGACCGAGTCCGTGAGGCATAAATAAAGCATGTGCTCCAGATGCAACAGCATCATCAATATTACCTTTCATCAAACCTAAATCTTTCATTCCACTAGCAATGATACGAGCTGCCAACATATGCATTTCACGATACATAACACCTGGCTTAACGGCAGCAGTAACAGCATTATTTACTGCCAATACCACTTCATAAATCTCTTTTTGCTTTTGGGTAAATGTTCCACCCACAGGAGAAACGCGTGTATTATCTGTAGCATAAAACATATCAGATTCAAAACCACAATCCACCAATAATAAATCGTCTTTTCTCAAAATATTATTATGATCATGATTGTGCAAAGTCTCACCACGTTTCGAAAGAATGACTGGAAACGAAACATGACCACCATTTCGCAAAGCAACGCCTTCAACGGCGCCAGCGATATCGCGCTCCAAAGCACCATCAATAGCCATGCGCATTGCGGTAGTATGCATCTCATATCCAACAGCCATAATTTTATCAAGATGAGCAATCTCATACTGATCTTTTATATTTCGTAAAGCCACAATAGCCTTAATCAATTCTACAGAAGCTGCTGCTTTGGTTTCTTTTGCTCTTATGCCAGTAAGATCTTCCAAAAGCATCATATTATCAGCACGATATGGTGGTGTAAAATGAATTTTACGGCCTTGTGCAATGGCTTTTTTAATAAAATCAAAGAGCGAATTAAATCCTTGAACATGCTCCACTCCTACTTCTTTTGCTTTATCCGCAAGTGCTGGCTGAGGTCCCATCCAAATGATATCATCAATATCTACATCATCACCAAAAATAATATCTTTACCTGCATCAAGGTCAAGCACAGCGGCATAGCCAGGATGACTGAGTCCGAAGAAATACAGAAAAGTAGAATCTTGACGGTAGTGGTAAGTATTTTGAGGGTAATTCATTGGGGCTTCATTATTGCCCAATATCAGTACAATTCCGTCTGACATGGATGCGTGCAAACGTTTGCGTCTGTCGCTATAAACTTCTTTTTTAAACATTTTACAAAGTATTTAGTTAAGGCCACAAATTTAGGAATAAATGTGGGTTGCTGAATAGAAAATCCTTAAAATTATAAAAATTGAATTGAATGGCGTGTATAATTTTTGTGATTTGTCTTATATCATGCTGTAGGTATAATTAGCTGTTTTGTAATAGAACACAGATGACACGGATGTAGCAGATTTACACAGATATTGATGAAAATGGATTTTATAAACGGATATTATTTACCTGCCTTTGGCAGATAAAAGAAATACTGCGCAAGCATCTCCGCTGCCATAAGCGGTGGTTTGAAATTCGTTTTTATCCGTTTCATTTGCGTCATCCGCGTTCTATTCTTTCTATAATTGTTTCCATAGCTTAGCAGACCCTTTTCAAATAAAATGGAAAGAATTTAAAGTCGGTAGTTCGATTTGCCTTACCTTTGAACTTTGTAAATTTAAAGCTAGCAGACCTATGATGAATGCCGTTGATGACATCCGACAAAAACTATATTTTGTTGGCTCAGAATTACTCAATGAGATGTTTGAAAAAAGCAGTTTACAAACCATTCCCTCTGGTACTGAGATACTTCATGAAGGACAAAATGTTCCTTTGATACCATTGGTTATTACTGGCGCAATCAAAGTATTCACCCGTTCTGAAGACAAAGATTTGCTGCTTTATTATATCACGCCTGCAGAAAGTTGCATCATGTCTTTTTCTGCTGGATTAAAAAACGAAACCAGTAAAATTTTTGCAATTACTGAGGAGGAATCGCAAGTACTTTTATTACCCACGGCCTTGGTCATTCAATGGATAAAAGAATATCCTAGTTTAAATACGCTATTTTATAATCAATTTGATTTGCGTTATAATGATATGTTGCACACCATTTCAGAAGTTATTTTTAAGAATTTAGACCAACGATTATTGGGCTATTTGCAACAAAAAAAGGAATTAGGCAATTCTGATATTATTAAAATTACCCACAAGCAAATGGCCAATGATTTGGGCACAGCAAGGGAGGTAGTGAGCCGAATTATCAAAAAATTAGAGAAGGAAAACAAGGTGAGGCAAGTAGCAGAAGGAATTATTTTGGTTTAAGTGAAGCTTTTAAAAAGTTTGTCTAAATAGTAAAACTCAATCATAATCAATAAAATATAATAAATAGCAGGTTTAAAGAATAAAGGCAATCCAAGTGACAAATGTCACCGATAGGAAAGCTATGACCGTTGTATTTTTGCCACTGTTATTAACCCCTTAAAACTATAAATGATGAAGAAAAATGTTGGAAAAATGGATATGATTATCCGTGTTATCATTGCTGTTGTAATTGTTGCGCTATATTTTACTGAAGTAGTAACTGGAACATTAGGCATTGTACTTTTAGTTGTTGCTGCTATTGCATTATTGACTGGATTAGTTAGTATTTGCCCATTATATTCTTTGCTTGGAATGAATACTTGTCCTAAGAAAAAATAAAGAAGCTTAAGATTCTGTCAGAAACCTTTATAAAATAATTCATGCATAAGGCGCAAAAAGGAGAGTATTCTGCTTTTTGAGCCTTTGTTTTAGCCTATAAAATTAAAAGATTTTTAGATTGAAATCCGAATTTCAAATAATTTGCCCTTTCAGGGCGCAGGTTAAACCTCAAGTTTAGTATTTCCCAAGGCCTTGCCTTGGGTTAAATTAAGCTGCCACTCCGTGGCGAAACAGAGTTATTGTAAATATGGTTTGACAAAATCTTGTTTTTATGTTAATTGATAATTTGAAATCAAAACCCAATTTCAAATAATTTATCGGGCTGAAAGCCCAAATTAATTCAACCCAAGGCAAGGCCTTGGGTTAAAAATACACCAAGATCATCAAGCGCCCTGAAAGGGCAGCTTATATCAGTTAATCCACAAATATTCAATATTTAGGATTGAGATTGCGAAAAATAGTAAATATTAATTTGCCCCTTCAGGGCGCAGGTTATACCTCAAGTTTAGTATTTCCCAAGGCCTTGCCTTGGGTTAAATTAAGCTGCCACTCTGTGGCGAAACAAGGATGGTGTTTGGGTTGTAATAAAAACTCATTATTTCAAAATAATCAATTTTCCCGAAAAATTCTTATCATCATTATGCCTTAAAGAATAGTAATAAACCCCAGTTGCTAGATTGATAAAAGGGAACCTTTGTTTTGAAATTGAAGACTCAAAATGATATTTAAAAACTCTTTGCCCCAATGAGTTATAAATTAACAAATCATAGCCTTGTAAATCCCCATTTACATATTCAAATGTTATTGTTTTATCCGTAAAAGTAGGGATTGGATATACTTTAAGGTATTTGTTTACATCTGATTGCACCGTGTCTTCAACTTTCCAAAGTTTTACATCATCAATATAAATATAAACAGCTACCGAATCGGGATTATAATCCGTAGGATTGCACTCAAAATTGCCTATGGTTAAATACCTTTCGCCTCCTTTGGCTTTAAAATTACCTTGTATATGTATCCAGTTTACAGTGTCTTTGAACGGCACAAGAGATGTTTCAAAGGTTGGTGTGGCGCAGATATTAAGTGGCTGAGATATCCCATATTGCATATATCTTTTTACTATTGTGTCCGTTAGTAAAAAACCAATTTTAACTGGATAATAATTTAATTTCTTTACATTTACTACATCCCATACTATGTGTTCAGCAATAGAATAATCTATTTCGATACAGTAATCAATATCTGATTCTAAGCTACTTAATGTTTGGACTTCAATATACTCTTTATAAGTATAATTATTTAAAGAGTGTGAATTTCTACTTATTGTTAATGATATTCCTGCATAAGCATTACCATTAACTGTATTTTGATATCCAAAAGCATTTTTTGCAATACCCACAAATACTCCTGTATCACACTTGTTAAAGTAATCTGAATTCCCTTTCCCGTTTACAGTATAAGGAGAAGAATTCAAATGACTAGCACCTAAAGGTGTAAGCCAATTTTTGCAAAAAGTATCAAGTTGTGCAGGTAAATAGGGGCAATTATTATAATCCTCAAACCCAGAATTAGGTACAAGGTTATACTGTGCTTTAAGCTGCAAGCTTAAAACAAGAAGAAAGATTATTATATTTAATGCCCTATATTTCATATTTATTTACGAGGATTGTAATATTCCACGCCTTGTATGATTTAAAAAATTATTGTTTAATTATAACTAATTTACCAGATTTATCCATTCCATTAGAAAAAGAAATCTGATTATTCTTGATTCTATTGCTTAAGTTCATTTTCCAAATATTAAAAAAGAAAACCATGAGCTTTTTTTCAATTTTTATGTTGCGAATATAGATAAAATTCTGGAATGCATCGTACTTTGTCGGATATATAAATAATTTTGCGAACCAAAGTGATAAGCGTTTTTTTCCTACATTTGTTTCCCATAAAACCAACTCATGATTCTACATAAAATCATTTCAGCAATAGAGCAACTTGCCCCGTCAGCATTACAGGAATCCTATGATAACGCTGGCTTAATTGTAGGCAATCCAAATCAAGAAATCCATCGAGCCATCATCAGTTTTGATGTTACGGAGGAGGTACTTGAGGAGGCGAAAGCAAAAGGTGCTAATCTAATTATTTCGCATCACCCCATTATTTTTGGTGGGTTAAAAAAACTTACTGGTAAAAATTATGTGGAGCGTTGTGTCCTTTTTGCCATCAAAAATGACATCGCACTTTATGCTGTTCACACCAATATCGACAATGTTTTAGGAGGTACAAACCGTTTGCTTGCCGAGCGATTGGGACTTAAAAATCCAAGCGTCCTTAAAAAACAAAAAGACGTATTGCAAAAACTGGTTGTATTTGTTCCCAATGATCATTTAAAAGCAGTGCAAGATGCCATTTTTAAAGCTGGTGCTGGACATATCGGTCAATACGACCAATGTAGTTTTCAATTAAATGGTGAGGGAAACTTCAGAGCATTGGCAGGTGCCAACCCATACGTTGGGGAGCAAAATATAGCTCATCAAGAACCAGAGGTGCGCCTAGAAACCATCATGCCAAGCTATCTGAAAGGAAAAATTATACAAGCCATGATAGCAGCGCATCCTTATGAAGAAGTGGCTTACGATATCTATCCCATTTTAAACCAGTCTAATAAAATTGGTGCAGGCATTATTGCAGAATTGGAAAATGCGGAGCAGGAAATGGATTTTTTAATGAAGCTTAAAACCATCACTTCATCGGCCTGCATCCGACATACTGCTTTGCGCAACAAAGCCATTAAAAAAGTGGCGCTTTGTGGAGGCAGTGGCGCATTTTTGATTGCTGCCGCTAAATCCGCCGGAGCCGATATCTATATTACAGGTGATATTAAGTACCACGAATTCTTTGATGCCGAGAAACAACTGGTTTTGGCAGACATCGGACATTACGAAAGTGAACAATTTATCATTGAATTATTATTCAATTATATTAAGGAAATATTTCCTACATTTGCAGTCCAAAAATCGGATATTCATACCAATCCGATAAGTTATTTGTAATCAGTAATTTAACACTCAATAACCTATGAGTAAAGCTAAAGTTGGAGTTGATAAAGAAGTAAGATTTGCCGACATCTCCATTGAAGAACGTTTGGTTGCTTTGGCCAAACTTCAAGAAATCGATTCTCAAATTGATAAAATAAGAATCATCAGAGGAGAATTACCTCTTGAAGTACAAGATTTAGAAGACGAAGTACAAGGTCTTCAAACTCGCATGGATAATTTGAATGCTGAGATCGATGAAATTCAAAAAAACATTGATGAGAAAGAAGCGATTCTTGTAGAGGGCGCTGTTCTAATTAAGAAGTACGAAGATCAAAGGATGAATGTTCGCAATAACCGCGAATATGATTCATTAACAAAAGAACTTGAATATCAGGGTCTTGAAATTCAATTGGCAGAAAAAAGAATCAAAGAATACAAGTATGCCATTGAAATGAAGAACGAAGTAATTGTTCAAGCCAATGAGAAACTAAAAGACCGCCAAGAAGATTTGGAATTGAAAAAGAACAAATTAGCGGAAATTATTTCAGAAACAGAACGTGAAGAGGTTGAACTTTTCGATGAATCAAAAGTAAACGAGAAGCTCATTGAACCACGCTTACTAACTGCATATAAGCGTATTCGCGACAATGCTCAAAATGGTTTGGCCGTTGTTCCTGTTGAGCGCGATGCTTGCGGTGGTTGCTTTAATAAAATTCCACCACAACGTCAATTAGATATCCGTATGCATAAGAAAATTATTGTTTGCGAATATTGTGGACGTATTTTGATTGATTCAAATATGCTAGGCGTATCTGAAGCGGAATAAATATTTCCTAATAAACGAATTAAGGGTCAAATCCATTGGGTTTGACCCTTAATTTTTTAATTTAACTTTTTAAATGTATATATATTACAACATCAATTCTGCTGTTGACAGCCTTATAGATTGTTGTACTTTTGCAAACAATTTTCTGAATTAGAATAACCTACATGAATAATATACGTAATTTTTGCATTATTGCCCATATTGACCACGGTAAGAGTACCTTAGCGGATCGTCTTTTGCAATTAACTGGAACTGTTTCTGATCGAGACGCTCAAGCTCAGGTGCTTGACGATATGGATTTGGAACGCGAGAGAGGAATTACGATTAAGAGTCATGCAATACAAATGGACTATAAAACCGACGAAGGAGATTTTATACTCAATTTGATTGATACGCCTGGTCATGTCGATTTCTCTTATGAAGTATCCCGTTCAATAGCAGCTTGCGAGGGTGCACTATTAATCGTTGATGCAACTCAAGGTATTCAAGCTCAAACTATTTCAAATTTATATTTAGCCATTGAGAATGATTTAGAAATTATTCCTGTAATGAATAAAATGGATCTTCCGAATGCGATGCCTTTGGAAGTTGCTGACCAAATTGTAGATTTAATTGGTTGTGAATTAGAGGATATCATTGAGGCCAGCGGTAAAACTGGTTTTGGCGTAGATAAAATTTTAGAAGCAATAGTCAAAAAAGTACCACCACCTCAAGGTGATCCAGAGGCTCCATTACAAGCTTTGATTTTTGATACGGTTTTTAATTCTTTTAGAGGAATTATTGCCTATATCAAAGTTGTAAACGGAAGCATCAAAAAGAATGATATGGTGAAGTTTTTCAATACTGGAAAACAATACAAAGCTGATGAGATTGGTGTTTTGCGTTTAGAACGTGAGCCACGTAAAGAATTGAAAACCGGAGATGTAGGCTATATTATTTCTGGAATTAAAACCGCTAGAGAGGTTAAAACTGGTGATACGATTACCAATGTGGAAAATCCTTGTATTAAATCCATAGCTGGTTTCGAGGATGTGAAGCCAATGGTTTTTGCGGGAGTTTATCCAGTTGATGCTGACGATTATGAAGACCTTCGTGCATCGATGGAAAAATTGCAATTAAATGATGCTTCATTAACCTTTGAGGCAGAATCGTCCATGGCATTGGGATTTGGTTTTAGATGCGGATTCCTTGGTTTACTTCATATGGAAATTATTCAGGAGCGCTTGGATAGAGAATTCGATATGAATGTAATTACCACTGTTCCAAACGTTTCATATAAAGTACATACGCGCAAAGGAGAAATTATTGATGTGTATAACCCTTCTGGACTTCCCGATATTTCGAGAATTGATCATATTGAAGAGCCTTATATTCGAGCACAAGTAATTTCAAAATCAGATTATCTAGGTCAAGTGATGAAACTATGCCTCGACAAAAGAGGAATATTAAAAAATACTGTTTTCTTAACCAGTGACCGTGTTGAGTTGACCTATGATATGCCTTTGGGGGAAATTGTATTCGATTTTTATGATCGATTAAAAAGTGTTTCTAAAGGCTATGCTTCCTTTGATTATCATTTGATTGGGTATAATCCAGCCAAATTAGTACGCCTAGATATTTTACTCAACGGTGAATATGTGGATGCTTTGAGTGCGCTAATACACTTCGATAATGCGCAGGGTTTTGGTAAAAAAATATGTGTGAAGCTCAAGGAATTAATTCCACGTCAGCAATTTGATATTGCTATTCAAGCCGCCATTGGTGCTAAAATTATTTCTAGAGAAACGGTGAAAGCTGTTCGTAAAGATGTGACTGCTAAATGTTATGGTGGTGATATTACTCGGAAACGCAAGCTACTAGAAAAGCAGAAAAAAGGTAAAAAGCGAATGCGCCAAGTAGGAAATGTTGAAGTACCACAATCGGCTTTCTTGGCTGTTTTGAAGATGGATTAAAAACCTATTTTATTTCTGGGATTGCATCTATTAACTCTTGAGTATAGATTTCTTGTGGACTAGCATAAAGTTGATCGGCCTCTCCCATTTCTACAATTTTTCCATCACGCATCACCAATAACCGATCGCTCATATATTTCACCACCGACAAATCGTGAGATATAAAAACGTAGGTAAAACCATATTCCTGTTTCAGCTCATTGAGTAAATTAAGCACCTGAGCCTGAACAGATACGTCTAAAGCGGAAACCGATTCATCGCATACTATAAACTCTGGATTAAGTGCTAAACTGCGCGCAATAACAATTCTCTGCCTTTGACCTCCGCTAAACTCATGGGGATAACGATTATATTGGCTCTCGGTAAGATTCACGCGTTCAAGCAATTCTATCACCTTTTGCCTTCTCTCTTTTTTTGAATTTAATATATTGTGCACCATCATAGGCTCCAAAATGGCATCGCCAATGCTTAGCCTCGGATTCAATGATGAATAAGGATCTTGAAAGATAATTTGAATTTCGCGGCGCATTTGTCTCATTTGACTTTTATTCAATTTCGCCAAATCAACTCCTTTGTATAAAACCTTTCCCGCATTAGATGGAATCATTTGAAGAATTGTACGACCGAGACTGGTTTTTCCACAGCCCGATTCCCCCACCAAACCCATGGTTTCGCCTCTATAAACATCAAAACTCACATCGTTAACTGCATAAACCCAGCTTTTGGCTTTTCCGAAAATATTCCGATCTGCAATATAAGAAGTTGTAAGCCCTTGAACCTGAAGTAAAGGCTCTTGGCTATACATTTTCTGATGAGTAATTTTGCGTTGCGCTGGACTGATTATTGAAAACGTTTTATCAACCACTTCAGCTCCCAGTTCCAGATAATCTTTTACGGTAGGTAGTTTTTCCATGCGTACATCGGTTCTTGGGCGACAATTGAGCAAGCCTTGTGTATATGGTTTTTGTGATTTCTTGAAAATATCTTCCATGCTGCCACTTTCAACCATTTCGCCACGATACATCACCAAAACACGCTGTGCAATTTGAGCAATGACACCCAAATCATGGGTGATAAAAATAATGCTCATACCATATTTCTTTTGCAAACTGAGGAGAATATCAAGAATAGTTTTTTGAACTCTTACATCGAGTGCTGTAGTGGGTTCATCGGCAATAAGTAATTTGGGTTTACAAGAAATGGCCATCGCAATCATAACTCTTTGCTTTTGTCCACCCGAAATTTGATGAGGATATGAACTGAAAATCTTCTCTGGACGAGGTAGTTTAACTTCTTCAAAAAGAGTCAAAGTTTGTTGCTTCGCCTTGGCATAGCTAATATTTTGATGCAGCATTATGGATTCTATCACCTGATCTCCGCAACGAATTACAGGATTTAAAGAGGTCATTGGCTCTTGAAAAATCATACTAATTTCCGCACCGCGAATTTTCCTAAAATCTGCATCTGAAATTTTTGTCAAATCCACAGCTGGTTTTCCATCTCTCGAAAACAGAATACTACCATTTGGGATGCTTGCCATTTTGGTTAAAATACCCATAATGGCCATAGAAGAAACCGATTTGCCAGACCCAGATTCACCAACAATACCGAGCACTTCGCCCTGCCTTAGGTCAAAACTAAAATTTTTAACCGCAGTAATACTCCCTTCCTCAGTCTTAAAATCCACTTGCAAATTGCGGACTTTAAGCAATAATGGGTGTGACTCTGGTTGCCCTATTTTATCGCTAACTTCCATGGTCCAAAAGTATGGGTTTTTTGAATGAGCGGAGCCTAAAGTCTTAGGCAATTTAAAAAAATATTATAACAATAAAATGAAAGTTTGAACAACAATAAATTTTTATACTTTTGCTGCCTCAAAATTATAATTAATATGGAAATCAGAGAAGACATTATAAGCACAATTAACAATTTTTTAATTGACGAATTTGAGTTGGAAGAGGATCAGCTACAATTAGATGCACAATTGAAGGATGATTTAGATATTGAAAGTTTAGATTTTGTTGATATTGCAGTAATTGTAGAAAAAGAATTTGGGTTTAAGGTAGTAAACGAAGAAATGATTAGCATTCGCACTTTGGGTGATTTGTATGCTTATGTTCAGAAAAAAGTTGACGAAAAATAAACTCTAAAAACATAGAATAATCGAGGGCAGTGAGAATTCACTGCCTTTTGCATATACATTAATACCATGACAACAGAAGTGCAAGCGGAAGAAAAATGGCAAGGAAAAACAAGAGGTGGTAATTTTGGTTATTGGTTTTTTATTTTTCTATTGCGTAATTTAGGTTTAAAGTTTGCCTATCTATTCTTAAGATTTGTTGTGGTATATTTTGCCCTATTTGCTCCAAAAGCTAGCAGAAGTCAATACCAATATCTTAAAAAAGCACATCATTTTTCATCCTTCAAAGCTTGGATTAGTGTCATTAAAAATTTCTATTTATTTGGGCAAGTAATCCTTGATAAAGTAGCCTTGATGGCAGACATAAAAACCAATTTTACTTATTTTTTTGACGGTGAAGAATATCTGCATCAGTTAGCTAAAGACCAAAAAGGAGCTTTATTGGTAGGTGCTCATATTGGAAACTGGGAAATTGCAGGCCATTTAATGAAGCGGATCAATACCAAGGTGCATGTTTTGATGTTAGATGCAGAACATCAGCAAATTAAAGCCATGTTAGAGAAGAATAAATCGGAGAAAAATTTCCATATTATCCCCATTAAAAATGATTTATCTCATTTGGAATTAATCAAACAAGCTTTTGAAAGAAATGAATTTGTGGCCATGCATGGAGATCGATTTATTGGAAATGCCAAACATTTTCATTGCGATTTCTTTGGTGAAAAAGCTGCATTTCCCACTGGCCCATTTTATATGGCTATGAAATTTGGAGTTCCCATAAGCTTTGTATCAGCAGCCAAAGAAACTTCCACACATTACCATTTATATTGCACAAAACCGGAGCAGTATCCAAATCCTGGCAGTCCAAAATTACGTGATGAGCAGATCAAGAAAGTACTAGCAAAATATATCAGCAATATAGAAAACCTATTGAAAAAACATCCTTTACAGTGGTTCAATTATTATGACTTTTGGGCATAGTAGCGAAGTATTTTTTCATTAGTAACCGAAAATTTGAACAGCACAATATCTAAATATGAAATCCAAAAATAACATAGAAATCATGTCGCCAGTAGGTTCTTATGAAATGCTGATGGCAGCAATTCAAGGAGGAGCTAACTCGGTATATTTCGGAATTGAAAATCTCAATATGCGATCTAAATCCTCTAAGAATTTTACTTTTGAGGATTTAAAAAAGATCGTTGACATTTGCGAAGAGCATCAAGTTCGTACTTACATTACTTTAAATACAGTAATCTATGATAACGAACAAGCCAAGATGCGTGAGATTGTGGATGCCGCTAAAAAGCACGGCGTTACAGCCATTATTGCTGCTGACGTTTCGGTGATTCAATATGCAAGTTCACAAGGTGTTGAGGTGCATATTTCTACTCAGAGTAATGTTACCAATATAGAAGCTGTTAAATTTTATGCTCACTTTGCTGATGTGATGGTTACCGCTCGCGAATTGAACTTAACACAAGTAAAAGAGATTGTAGATACCATTGAAAGAGAACAAATAAAAGGCCCAAGTGGCGAGTTGGTTCAAATTGAAATTTTTGCACATGGCGCTTTATGTATGGCCGTTTCTGGTAAATGTTATATGAGTCTCGATACCATGAACTCCTCAGCCAATAGAGGCGCATGTTTACAGCCTTGTCGCCGACCTTATGAAGTTACCGACAAGGATGGCGGATTAAAATTTGAGGTGGATAATGAATATATCATGTCGCCAGAAGATTTGAAAACATTGGATTTTATAGACAAAATATTATTTGCTGGAGTGCGTGTATTGAAAATTGAAGGCCGAGGTCGGAATCCAGAATATGTAAAAATTGTGACCCAAGTTTACCGAGAAGCTGCCGATGCATATTTTAATGGCGAATTCACCAGAGAAAATATTGAAAAATGGAATACCCGTCTTGCAAGTGTTTATAATAGAGGATTTTGGGATGGGTATTATCTTGGCCGTAAAATGGGTGAATGGACCAAAGTTTATGGTTCGCAAGCTACTCAGCGAAAAATGTATGTGGGAAAAATCACCAATTATTTTGCAAAATTAAATGTTGCTGAAATCAAATTGGAATCTCATGATTTGGAACTTGGCGACAAATTCTATATCCAAGGAGAAACCACAGGAGTTTATGAGGGCGAAGTTGACGAAATGAGAGTTGATTTACAGCCTGTAAATAAGGTAACCAAAGGAGATGTGTTTTCTATAAAAACCAAAGAAACAGTCCGCAGAAATGATAAAATGTATAAGATTGTAATGGTTGAAGAGATGATTCTTTAATTTGCAAAGTTAAATTATAAAATAAGTATGTAAATTGAAAGTTTAACTTGCAGATTACATACTTATTTTGATTTATAAATAAACTAATTTCCTAAAGCAATCCACCATTCAAATAGATTTCTCTTTGTACTTCGTAAAATGGGTTGATTGAAGCCATTTTTCCATTACTAAGATTGGTGATTTCGCCTTTCATAAAGTCAATTCTGACTGTATCCAAATTCTTGAGCTCAATACCAGAAATCATTTCAGGTGTATAAGTTAAGATTGGCATAGCTGCATTTATGGCGTTACGTTCGTAAATTGCACCATAAGATTCTGCCAAAATACAAGCATTTTTTAATGCTTTAAAACAATCAACTGCCTGTTGGCGAGAACTTCCTGCTCCAAAGTTTTTTCCTGTAATGATGATATCATTCTCTTTGGTTTCTTTGGCATAGTTTTCAAAACCTTTCAAGTTATCAAACGCATATTGTCCCATCTCGTTGATGTCAGTTATGGCCAAATAACGATTATGGAAAATCATATCCGTATCGATATCATCTTGCATAATTAACCATGCTCTACCTTCAACTATTAATGGCTTATCATCAACAATTTTAGCAGATTTATCTTTTGCTTTAAGCTTCATACCTTTATCTGCAAAAGCAATTGGGCTTTCATTATCCATCAGCTCATCAGTAATAAAACCAGCCACAGCGGAAAGTGCAACCACGGCCGGAGAAGCTAAATAAACTTCACCCTTACCTTGCTTTCCCGCAAAATTTCTATTTCCAGTTGATATTGTAACCTCACCAGGTCCATTTTGCCCCACCTGACCAGCAGCACAACCTCCACAACCTGCATTAGAAACCAAAGCTCCTGCTTCTTTGAAAATCTTAATTAGACCTTCATCAAGCGCCTCTTGCCAAATGGCGTCGGTTGTGGGAACAATCTTTAAAACAACGCCTGGAGAAACTTTCTTATCTTTCAATATTTCAGCCACAATTCTCAAATCTTCCATCCGCCCATTGGTACAACTACCAATAAAACCAGAGTCAATACGAGTACGCTTAACGCTTTCAACAGAGGTATCATCATGTGGATGACCTGGTCTCGCAACCATCGGTACAAATTGGCTCATATCCACTTCATGAGTTGAAAGATAACTTGCATCAGCATCGGCTGCAATCCTGGGTGATTTTATACCACTCAATCGTTCTAATTCTGCATAAATGGCGTCATTAGGTGTAAACATAAGCGTAATTGCGCCCATTTCGGTGGCCATAGATGATATGGTAATACGCTCATCTAATGTAAAATGGTCTACTTCTTCGCCATAAATTTCAACCGATGTTCCTAATAAGGTATTGGCGCCAAAAATATTTAAAAGGTTCAAAATAATATCCTTAGCTGAAACTTTGGATGGCCTTTTGCCATTCAAAATAATTTTAACAGAAGCTGGCACTTTAAACCAAGCTTTGCCTTTTGCCCATACTACAGCAATATCTTGGTCGCCCATTCCTTGTCCAAAAGCACCAATTGCACCCATAATATTGGCATGCGAATCTGTAGAAACGAATGTTCCACCGGGCTGAATTAATCCCTTTTCAATGGCTTGATGGGTTCCAATTCCGCTGTCAACATCATAAACTTTGATTCCATTTTCACGAGCAAAAATTCTACAAAATTGTTGATTAGCTGCATATTGCTGGTCTGATCCACCAGGATTGGTATCGAAAGTGAAAAAGGTTTTTTCATGATTATCAAGACTTAAACCATTATTAATAAGGTTTTTAATCACATTGGCTCCGCCGAAATCACGAGCTACTCTTGCATCAATTTCGATATCAATTATATCTCCAGGTTTAACAGTATTCTGATTGCTATGATTAGCAAATATTTTTTCAATTATTGTCATTTGTTTAAATATTAGTTTTAAAACGTGATTCTTCTGATAAAACGTGCATTCGATTAAACCCTGTTTTCCAAAGGTATATCATAAACGGAATAAATGCTAGCAATCCAAGCGGTTCATTTGCCATTAAAATAAAGTCATAAGATCCATGCAAAATAATTGGAAATAGAATGGCATAAATAAGGAATATTTGCTTGCGGCGTCTATCTAAGCTGAATTTTGAAAGTGAAAAATAATAACCCATGGAAACTCCAAAAAGGGCATGACCAGGAACGGATAAAACGGCGCGCATATAGGCCACATTTTCTCCATAGGCCATCACATATTTTATATTCTCAATCATAGCAAATCCTAGGCTCACAAATACTGCGTAAACTATGCCATCAAAGCGTTCGTTATATTCCTTACTTTTCCATATCAAAAGATAAAACACCAAAAACTTGAGCATTTCTTCAGAAAAAGCTGCCACAACAAAAGCATGGTAGAATGCATGTATTCGAGATGAAAACTCTAGATAAGGAAGGAAAGCTCCCAAAAAACGCTCGATTATAATTGCCGGAATTACAGTAAGCATCCCAAAAATAAGTGCTTTAACTAATAAAAGGATAGGCTCCTTTTCATATTTATCACGAAAATAAATATAAAATAAAATGATGAAAACTGGCGCTATGGCTAGGAAAAGTAGGTACATTTTTAGTTATGAGTTTTGAGTACTTAAAGTTAAGAGTACTTGGAGTTATGATTTAAGAGTTGATGATTAGTCGCTCTTTGAAAGGTAGAAATGTCATGAAATCGGCATGATGCACTACGTAAGCTTCTGTGGTTCGTTTTACCATATTGCCTTCGTCAGCATGGGCTGCAATGATATGACAAACCGCTGCAGGCACTCCGCATTGCTCAGCAATACTTACTCCACTAAAAGGATGACGCACATATTTGCCATAATTTCCTTGAATAGCTTTTCCATTTGCATCCAGTTCATATTCAAGTAATTTGCCTACATCAGCTAAAATAGCTCCTGCAATCAGCACGTCCATATCACAGGTCAACTCACCATGGTACATATCGTTAATCTTTTGTCCAGCATCACGAGCAATATGGACAACACTTCGTTTATGATCCATAAAAGTAACTTTTAAATCAGGACCGCAAAGCAAGGTAAATGGAATGCGCCTTAAATCCTCTGCAGTCAATACAGAGCGCTCCAAGGCGAGTTCCCATGTGGCAGCAGTTTGTTCTCTCAATGTTTCGTCCTTTATCCAGCTTAGTTCTGGCCAAAGTGCATGTGCGTTTTTATTCATTTTTCTTGTTTTAGTTTTAAGGAAATGAGAAAATTAATATATTTAAACACGTTTTCTAATGGCTGCCGTCTCCTTTTCAAAACCAGGTTTTCCGAGTAGGGCAAACATATTGGTTTTATAGGCTTCCACGCCAGGCTGATCAAATGGATTTACATCCAAAAGATAACCGCTATAAGCACAAGCGAGTTCAAAAAAGTAGATTAGCTGACCAAGATTAGCTTCATCAATGCGTTCAATTTCGAGTTTAATATTGGGCACTCCACCATCAATATGTGCCAATGTGGTACCCAATTCGGCCATTTGATTTACATATTCTATATTGGCACCTTTCAAATAATTAAGTCCATCTAAATCTTGATTATCCTCAGGAATTGTCACCTTATGTTTTGCAGATTTTACAGAAATTAAAGTTTCAAAAAGCACTCTTCTACCCTCTTGAATATATTGACCCATAGAGTGCAAATCGGTGGTGAAATTTGCGCCAGCAGGAAAAATACCCTTGTTTTCCTTGCCTTCACTTTCGCCATAAAGCTGCTTCCACCACTCAGTAAAATACATCAAAGTGGGACTAAAATTGATTAATATTTCTATATCAAAACCTTTGCGCAACAATGCATTTCGCGTAACAGCATATTTTGCTGCTGCATTCACCTCTACTGAAGAAGAGGAAGTACAAAGCGCTTCCATATTTGCAGCGCCAGCCACTAAAGCATCAATGTCGAAACCAGCTACGGCAATGGGTAATAATCCAACAGGAGTTAATACAGAATAGCGACCGCCAACATCGTCAGGCACAACATAGGTTTTATATCCTTTTTGATTGGCCAAAGTACGTAGGGCGCCTTTAGATTCGTCCGTAATAGCAATGATTCTACTTGCAGCTTCCTGCTCTCCATATTTGTTTTCTAAATGTTGTTTCAAAAGTCGAAAAGCAACAGCAGGTTCTGTTGTAGTTCCTGATTTTGATATTACAGTGAGTGCATAATCATTTTGATCGAGCAGCTCTAACAAATCATGCAAATAATCCTCACTCAGATTTTGGCCAGCATATATTATCTTGGGGTGGTCTGTACTTTGAAAGCTATCAAATGGATTATTTAATGCTTCAATAACGGCGCGAGAACCCAGGTATGAACCTCCAATTCCGATAACCACAAAAAATTTGGCTTTTTTACAAATTATTTCAGCCGTATTTTTAATATCGGCCAAAAAAGCAGCGTCGATTGAAGAAGGCAAATGATGCCAGCCAAGGAATTCTGAACCACGACCTTGCTTTTGTTCCAAAGCAATATTTTTAAAATATATTTCCTTTTGCAATGTCTCCACATCATTATTATCAATAAAGTCAGTGGCGTTTGCGATTTCTATCTTCAGTTTATCCATGATTATTTTCTTCAAAAATTGAGAAACAAAACTACGTAAATATGATTAGCCGTGGAATAATTATTCACTATTTCTTCAATTTGTTTTCGGTATAAATTGCCGAGAATGAAGAGGCTATATTTATCACATGGGATAAGTAAAATTCACAATGAAGCTATAAAATTCTATATTTGCCCTCTAGGAATAGAGAAACAAAACTATGACAGAATCAACAATCCCAACAAGATGCGGCTGGGTTAGCGCGGACCCATTATATATTGAATACCATGATCATGAATGGGGGAAACCCTTGCATGATGAGCAGCAATTATTCGAGTTTTTACTTTTGGAAGGTTTTCAAGCAGGCTTGAGCTGGCTTACCATATTGAAAAAACGGGAGAATTTCCGCCAAGCATTTGATCAATTCGATTATCGGATAATTGCTGAATATGGTGAGAAAAAACAAGCTGAACTATTGCTTAATGCTGGGATAATTCGCAACAGATTAAAAATTAGTTCGGCCTCCGTTAATGCCCTTGCTTTTATCAAAGTACAAGAAGAATTTGGAAGTTTCGACCATTATATATGGAGTTTTGTGGATTTTAAACCACTTCAAAATAAGTTTGAAAAACTGAGTGATGTACCAGCCAAGACAGCTCTTTCTGATCAAATCAGCAAGGACTTAAAGAAGCGAGGATTTAAGTTTGTAGGTAGTACCATTATTTATGCATTTATGCAAGCAGTGGGGATGGTAAACGACCACATAAAAGGTTGCTATTGTAACGATTAAGCCTTATAAATCACAGCATTAATATTCATTCCAGCTCCAACAGATGTAAATACTAGGTGATCGCCTAGTTTTATTTCATGAGGTTTCATTTCGCCTTTAAGAATCAAATCCAACAAAGTAGGAATAGTTGCAACAGAAGTATTTCCTAATTCTTGCACTGTCATCGGCATGATATTCTCAGGAATTTCTTCAATATTATAGAGCTTAAATAATCGACTAAGCATGGCATCGTCCATCTTTCCATTGGCTTGATGAATCAGTACTTTATTAATATCTGTGATTTGAAGCTCCGATTTATCCAAACAATCCTTCACCGTTTGTGGTACATTTTCCAAAGCATATTGATAAAGTCTTCGCCCATTCATTTTTAGGAAATAATTGTCATTACCTTCATAGTTAGGGTTATATGACTTATCCATTAGCAACATTTTAGAATAAAGCAAGGTGTCAGAACGAGTTTTGTGGGCAATAATTCCGATGGGAGTTGTGCTTTCCTTTCCTTCTAAAATTGTAGCTCCTGCACCATCAGCGTAAAGCATACAATCTCTATCGTGGGGATCAGAAATACGAGAAAGAATGTCAGCACCCACCACCAATATTTTTTTTGCGTCACCAGATTTTATAAAATAGTCAGCATGAATAATACCTTGTAGCCAGCCCGGGCAGCCAAAAGGCAAATCAAAAGCAACAGTATATGGATTAATTATTCCCAATTTATGCTTAACTCTGGCAGCAATACTTGGCACTATATCTAATTGATTATTACCTTTTTTTACATCTCCAAAATTGTGAGCTATAATAATATAGTCAAGATCTTCTTTGTCAATTCCTGCTGATTCAATCGCCTTAAGTGAGGCGAAATAAGCAATATCAGAAGTAGTAAATTCATCATCCACATATCGTCTTTCGGTAATGGTAGTAATCTCCTCAAACTTTTCTATAATTTCCTGATTCGACTTACTAATCCTCTCCCCATTGGCTTCATAGAATTCTGTATTGAGAAAGTCGGAGTTTAGAATTCGCTTTGGAGGGATATAACTTCCAGTACCAGTTATGACACTATATATTTTGCTACTCATCTTAATAGAATTAAATATATACAAAGCCATTGGTTGATCTAGGACTCTAGATGACTCCACATATAGAATTATTAATATGCAAAAATAGTCTTTATTTATTTGTGGTCATTAATTTTTGAATTCTAAAGCGAAGGAAAAGTAATTATAATAAACCATGATACAATATTGCATTTAGTAAAAGCATCAAAAGCTAAAAGAAAATTAAAGGCATAAAAAAAGCCCATCATTTAATGACAGGCTTTTAAGTTTCAACGTAATATAAAGTTAATTAAACAACTTTTACATTTACTGCGTTTAGTCCTTTTTTTCCTTCTTGTAATTCAAATTCTACTACGTCGCCTTCACGAATTTCGTCGATTAAACCTGACACGTGTACAAAGTATTCTTTGTTTGAGTCCTCATCACTTATGAATCCAAAACCTTTGGTTTCATTGAAAAATTTTACTGTACCTTTATTCATTGTTAAATATTTAATAAATTATATAATGCGCAAAGATAATACTATATCACCTTGTTTGATATATATTTTTTATTTTAATCATATTTTTGGCTTTATACATCAAAATAAAATCACCTAAAACGTATTAATTATGCACAATTTATATATATATATTTTCCATATTAATAATAAATTTATTATATAATGTTCATATACTGCAGTTTAAACTGTAAATTTTAGTAGTGACTTATAGTGCAAAACTTTTTTATAAATAGAGTAATTAAATTTATAAAAAATAAAATAAAATAATATTATTTATGTATTAGAGAGCATAATATACTCAAACATCGACCAAAAAGCAAAAATTCATCTGCTCTAAAGAAGCATTTATGACCTGTTTTCAAAAAAAAGTGATACCCATAGGGGCAATTATACTATTTTTGGAAATAATATTATAAAATAAGGAATTGAAAAACTGCTATGCCTTTGCACCAGCCAATATTATTTTCTGCTCTATGCCAGAGGTGGAAAATCCAGGAAGGAAATCTAATGTTGCTACTTCACCACCATTATTGACAACAACATCGTAGCCAACAATATCTTCGGCTTTGTAATCACTTCCTTTAACTAGCACATTAGGTTTCAGCTTGGTAATTAAATCGATTGGAGTCTCCTCATCAAAAAGGATTACTGCATCCACAAATTCCATAGCAGCCAATATCATCAAACGTGAATATTGATCTTGAATAGGTCGATGGATACCTTTAATTACGCTTACAGAACGGTCTGTATTGACACCTATTATTAAATGTTGTCCCAAATCGGCAGCTTTAGAAAGATAATCAATATGACCTTGATGAATGATATCAAAACAACCATTGGTAAAAACAACCTTTTCATTAAAAGCTTTCCATGTGTTCACCTTAATCTCCAACTCGCTAATATTATGTATTTTAGCTTTAATCTTTTGATGGTATCTCATAGCTTTTCTTTTTATTGAGACTCAAAATTATAAGCGAAATTGAACCCACCACAATAATCATTATGGTTTGAGCACTCCAAGTAATCCAGCCAATTGCATCACCATAACCCGACTCCTTTGTAATACCATAAAGCACCAAAGTTTGAGCTACAATTACAGGATAGAGGCCAATCCCTCCTGGTGTAATCATGATTCCTATTGATCCTAAAACCAAAACTGTTAGTCCAGCACTTATGCTTAAGTCGCTCGTTTGAGGCAAGCTAAATAAGCAAGTGTAAACCATGAGATAGTATAGAAACCAAATCCCTAGGGAATAGAAAACGAATAATCCTGGATTTTTAATTTTTGCGATACTTTTCAATCCTTCCCAAACGCCTGAAAAGAGTTTCATTATTTTAATATAAATACTGCTTTTAATAATCCGCTTGCGAAAAGTAAAATAAACCACTAGCACCAATGCTGCGACGCTCAATCCTAATTTTCCAAAGAGTTGTTCGGTAGGAATAAAAGCAAACTTCTCATTAATAGCGGGATAAATATGTGTTTGAACATATTCATTTAGCCGTGCATATTCGATTAAGAAAGTAACAAAAAACAAAGAGAAAAACAGCAGCATGTCTATCGATCTTTCGATGATTACTGTTCCAAAGCTCTTATCAACAGGAATATTTTCTTCTTTATAAAGCACAGAGCATCGAGCCACCTCACCAGATCTTGGAATTCCAAGATTGGCAAAATATCCAATCATTACTGCTAAAAAACTATTTTTTAAGGAAGGGATATAACCCATAGGTTGTAGCAAAATTTTCCATCTTGCTGCACGCACAATATGACTCAAAATGCCCAGTAAAATAGACAATAGCACCCACCAATAATTTGCCAGTTTAAAACTCTTTAGAATATCTTCCTTCGCTTGGGGACTCAGATCTTTGAGGGATAAATAAATAATTACAACACCTAAGCCAAGTGCTAGAACAAGCTTTATGAAAGAAACGAGTTTTTTTTTCAAAATTATGCTGGTTTATTTTCCTCAGTAGGGAATACGATGGCTGGCTGATGACTTTTCGCCAGCTCAAAATCCATACGTGCATAAGAAACTATAATCAAATAGTCACCCACTTGTACTTTTCTAGCGGCTGCACCATTAACGCCTATTACGCCACTATCACGCTTACCTTTAATGACATAGGTATCAAAACGTTCGCCATTATTGATGTTGTAAATATGAACCCTTTCGTTCTCAATAAGATCAACAGCGTCCATTAAATTCTCATCAATGGTAATGCTTCCAATATAGTTCAGGTCAGCTTGAGTGACCTTCACTTTATGAATTTTCGATTTTAAAACTTCAATTTGCATAAGACGGCAAAATTACTAATTATACTTTTACTACTCATTTTAAAGCTAATTTTTTTTTAGCTAAAATTAAAAGCAGATTTTTGCTAAATTTGCCCCTATTCCTTTATAGGATTTAAACAAATCAACAACATACATAATTAACTGATAATATGATAAGTACAGACAGATACAAGCCAGAAAATAGTGTAAGAATAGTTACAGCAGCCAGTCTTTTTGATGGTCACGATGCCGCTATTAATGTGATGAGAAGGCTCATACAATCTACCGGAGCAGAGGTAATTCACCTCGGACACAACCGTTCTGTGCAAGAAATTGTGGATTGTGCTATACAAGAAGACGTGCAAGGAATCGCATTAACATCTTATCAAGGTGGACATATCGAGTTTTTTAAATATATGTATGATTTATTGCAAGAAAGTGGTAATGGACATATCAAAATATATGGAGGCGGTGGCGGTGTAATTCTTCCAACTGAGATTAAAGAATTGATGGATTATGGAATTACACGAATATACTCGCCCGATGATGGTCGTGAATTAGGCTTGCAAGGCATGATCAACGATTTGGTAAAAGGATGTGACTTTCCTACTGGCGATAAAATTGATTTTGGTATTGAAAAAATAAAAGCGAAAGATGTGAATAGCATCGCCCGACTGATTTCTGCTGTTGAAAATCATCCTGAAAAAGTTTCAGCATTGGCTAAGGAAATCAATAATGAAGCTGCCAAATCTGATGTTCCTGTGATTGGAATTACTGGAACAGGAGGCGCAGGAAAATCCTCATTAGAAGATGAAATTATTCGTCGATTTTTAGATAATTTTCCAGAAAAAACAATGGCGATAATCTCTGTTGATCCCTCGAAACGTAAAACTGGAGGAGCATTATTGGGAGACAGAATCCGCATGAATGCCATCAATAATAATCGAGTTTATATGCGCTCATTAGCCACTCGTCAGTCTAATTTATCAGTATCGAAATTTGTTCAAGATGCAGTTAATATTTGCAAGGTGGCCAATTATGATTTAATCATTCTTGAAACATCGGGTATTGGTCAAAGCGACACAGAAATTACTGCCCATAGCGATATCGCAGCATACGTAATGACACCAGAATATGGCGCTGCTACTCAGCTAGAAAAGATTGATATGTTGGATTTTGCAGACATTATTGCTTTAAACAAATTCGACAAACGTGGAGCAATGGATGCTTTGCGGGATGTGAAAAAGCAATTTCAACGCAATCATGACCGCTGGGACGAAAATCCTGAAACCATGCCTGTTTATGGTACCATCGCTTCTCAATTTAATGACCCCGGAGTGAATGAGTTTTTCAGAAACTTAATGGATTTAGTAAGTAAGAAAACGGGCAAAGATTTCGCTTCACGGATTAAAGCTTCGGAAGAACTTTCTGAGAAAATTTATATCATTCCTCCTCCACGCATTCGCTATTTATCAGAAATTAGTGAAACGGTCAGAAAATACAATCAATGGACTGAAAAGCAAGGCGATGAAATGCAAAAACTCTATAGTTTACAGCAAAGTATCGAAATGCTTCAAAAAAGCAATAATACCGAGGTGCTGGCTGAAATCAAAAAGATGTATGATGCTCAGCTAGAAAAGATTGACAGAGCTAATTTACAGATCATTGAAAACTGGGATGACAAAGTTGCCCAATATAAAAACCCAGTTTATACTTTTAAAGTAAGAGATAAGGAACTCAAGATTGAAACCCATATCGAAACATTATCTCACCTTCAGGTTCCTAAAGTATGTTTACCAAAATATAGTGCTTGGGGCGATGTTTTAAAATGGAATCTAAGAGAGAATGTTCCTGGTGAATTTCCTTATGCAGCAGGTGTATTTCCATTTAAAAGAGAAGGTGAAGACCCTACGCGAATGTTTGCCGGTGAAGGTGGACCAGAGCGTACCAACAGAAGATTTCATTATGTATCCAAAGGATTGCCAGCCAAGCGTTTGTCAACAGCATTTGACTCAGTGACTTTATACGGAAACGATCCCGATATTCGCCCTGATATTTACGGAAAAATTGGAAATTCGGGTGTAAGCATCGCCTGTTTGGATGATGCAAAAAAACTCTATAGCGGCTTTGATTTGGCAAGTACCATGACTTCTGTTTCTATGACCATCAATGGACCAGCACCGCATTTGGTGGGCTATTTTATGAATGCAGCCATAGATCAGCAATGCGAAAAATATATCATTGCTAATGGTCTTGAAAAAGAAACAGAAGCGAAAATTGAAGCTTTTTTTAAAGCTAAAGGAACAAAACGACCTCAATATCAAGGCGGTTTACCAGAAGGAAGTGATGGTTTGGGATTGATGCTTCTTGGCATTACTGGCGATCAAGTTTTGCCTGCTGAAATTTATGAGTCAATTAAAGCCAAAACCATTTCAAATGTTCGTGGAACAGTGCAGGCAGACATTTTAAAAGAAGACCAAGCACAGAATACCTGCATTTTCTCCACCGATTTCTCTTTGAAATTGATGGGAGATATTCAGGAGTATTTTATTCAAAATCAGGTGCGTAATTTCTACTCTGTATCGATTTCGGGATATCATATTGCTGAAGCTGGTGCTAATCCAATTTCGCAACTTGCCTTTACTTTGAGTAATGGCTTCACTTATGTGGAATATTACCTCAGCAGAGGATTAAATATTGATGATTTTGCTCCCAATTTATCTTTCTTTTTCAGCAATGGAATTGATGCAGAATTTTCGGTAATCGGAAGAGTTGCACGTTTGATTTGGGCGAAAGCCATAAAAATAAAATATGGCGGCAACGACAGATCTCAAAAACTAAAATATCATATTCAAACTTCTGGTCGTAGTTTACACGCTCAGGAAATTGACTTCAACGATATCAGAACTACATTGCAAGCTCTTTATGCCATTTATGATAATTGCAACTCACTGCATACCAATGCTTATGACGAAGCAATCACCACTCCTACTGAAGAATCCGTTCGCAGAGCAATGGCCATTCAAATGATTATTAATCATGAGCTTGGCTTGGCAAAAAATCAAAATCCATTGCAAGGAGCATTCATTATCGAAGAGTTGACTGATTTGGTAGAGGAAGCAGTGATGCTTGAATTTGATAAGATTTCGGAAAGAGGCGGCGTATTGGGTGCTATGGAAACCAATTACCAAAGAGGAAAAATACAGGAAGAGTCCTTGTATTACGAAACCTTGAAACATACTGGTGAACTGCCCATTATGGGAGTTAATACCTTCCTTTCGTCTAAAGGTTCGCCAACGGTAACTCCAGGCGAGGTAATTAGAGCAACTCCTAAAGAAAAGGAATATCAGATTGAAATGCTAGCCGATTTGCATAGCAAGTTTTCGGCTGAATCAGCAGAATGGTGTGAGAAACTTAAAACTGCCGCCGCCAATAATGAGAATGTTTTCTCAGTTTTGATGGAAGCAGCAAAATATTGCTCCATAGGACAAATTACTGATTCGCTCTTTAATGTTGGTGGTCAGTATCGGAGGAATATGTAGGTTTTTTTTAGTTGGGAGTACTTGGAGTTGGAAGTTTAGAGTTGGGAGTTGCCTCCCTTTTATGGGTTGGTTACACACTAGTTCTTATTTTCACAAAACATTTTAAACGGCATATATTCAACAAAGTGTATTAAAAGACAAGTAATTGTAGAGATAAGAAAACAAAGGAAGTCAGTAATTCAGATATTTGGTTTGTATTGACGGTAAAGTCGTTTTTCAAAAATTTTTTAGTAGTCGAAAATTTAGATCAATAGGTTGTGAAGATTATTTCCTATTTAACTTTTCATCAAAAACCACAATCGAAACAAGTGCCTTAATCTCTATTTTCTCGATTTACAATATTATCCAGCTATTGAAAATTTAAGCGGCAAAGTAAATTTTGTCCTTACGACCTTAGACCCAATTGTTCCAGGATTCCATTTAGGCATATTAGAAATAATACGTATTACTTCTTCATCACATCCACCACCAATACCTTTAATAATTTGTACATTGGTAATACTACCATCTTTTTCAACAACAAAAGAAGCATAAACAGTGCCTTGTATTCCTCCTTCCTTAGCATCTAAAGGATATAAGATATTATTAACTAAATATTGAAATTTTGCGGGATCACCTCCTATAAAAGTTGGGGCAACATCCACAGAATCATATATATTATTATCATATAAGGTGAATTTAATTGGCATATTAAATTTAACACGTACCACCTGTCCTCTCTGAGTTCCAGGCTTCCATTTGGGCATATTAGAAATTACTCGAATAGCTTCTTCATCACAGCCTCCACCAATTCCTCTAAGAATTCCGGCATTGCTAATACTACCATCTTTTTCAATAACGAATGTAACATAAACAGTTCCCTGTATCTCTAGCTGTTTTGCCAATTCTGGGTAAATAACGTTATCACGTAAATAAGTAATTCTTGCTTCATCACCTCCCAGAAATTCAGGGGAATCTTCTACAAAGACAAATATTTCATCCGTATCATGCGTTGTTGAGGTGATGTCTGGAGCCATAATACTGACATCTTCTACTTGGCTAAATATTAGCTGGTTAAATGATATCAAAAATAAAATTGTAAAAAATAGAATCTTAATTTTCATGAGATGATATTAAATATTTGAATAATAATTATAAATCCACAGCCGCTTTACTCGCCTTCTTTTCCATTTTTGCTCGTGCTTTTTCTTCTTTTTTCTTTTGCTTTTCTTGGGCTTTAAGTTCCTTTTTTGCCTTTTTTAAGCGGGAATCAGCATTTCCTTCTAAAGTATATTTAACGGGCAAAATAAATCTACAACGAACCTCCTTACCTCTTTGAGTTCCTGGCGACCATTTTGGCATCATGCTTATCACCCGCATCGACTCTTCCTCACATCCAGCACCAATACCTCTTAAGCATTTAATATTTGAAATACTACCATCTTTTTCTATCACAAAGGAAATATAAGTAGTGCCTTGAATCCCTTTTTTTCTAGCTTCATTGGGATATTTAATATTATCTTTTATAAACTGAAAAAGAGCCTCCTGACCGCCAGGGAATTCAGGAAGCACTTCAATAAATTCACCTGTTAAAACAATCGAGTCAATGCTTGAAGATAAGGTGTCTAATGGTTCTTCAATTCCTTGAGATTTACCAAACTGCACCAATGAGAATAGGAATAAAATTGTAATAATGAAGGTTTTATATTTCATGATTTGGATATACAAGGTTACAAATTAACAGCAGCTTTATTTGGCTTTCTTCTCCAATTTTGCACGTTCTTTTTCTTCTTTTTTCTTTTGCTTTTGTTGGGCTTTAAGTTCTTTTTTAGAGAGTTCATTTGGCTCGTCACCAGCTAAAGTAAACTTAATTGGCATAGAATATTGAACCCTTACTTGCCTCCCTCGCTGAGTTCCAGGCTTCCATTTAGGCATATTAGAAACTACCCGAACCGATTCTTCATCACAACCTCCACCAATTCCTCTTAGTACTTTTACACTACTAACATTTCCATCCTTTTCAACAACAAAAGTTAGATATACCGTTCCTTGTATTCCTTGCTCTCTGGCCTTTTTGGGGTACTTAATATTATCCCGTAAATAAGCAAGTCTTGCTTGATCTCCTCCAGGATACTCGGGAATAACTTCAACAAAAACAAATACTTCACCACTATCGAGATTTGTCTCGGTAGTATCTTTTGGCATTTCAATTTCTTGTGCTATTCCAAACTGCACCAATGAGAATAGGAATAAAAATGTAATAAGGAAGGTCTTTGTTTTCATGTTTTAAATTTTTGTTTTTTTTCGTAGCACAAATGTACATAAATACATCATATGTGAAAATATATTCACAAACGTATTTTCACTTTTTTTCATTCCCTAAATTCAAATAATCTATCTCAAAAAATTACTCATCCAACCCAAGGATAAAACTTATCTTTGCACCCTTAAATTTTAAGCACAAAAATTATGTCGAAAAACTTTGTAGAAGAATTGCGTTGGAGAGGTATGATTCATGACATTATGCCCGGTACAGAAGAGCTTTTGGAAAAGGAAATGACCTCCGCGTATGTAGGAATTGACCCTACCGCTGACTCATTACATATTGGTCATATGGTGGGAGTAATGATGCTCAAGCATTTTCAGTTGGCTGGCCATCGCCCAATCGCCTTACTTGGCGGCGCCACAGGTATGATCGGTGATCCATCGGGCAAATCTGCCGAAAGAAATCTATTAGACGAAGCAAGTTTACGTCATAATCAAGAGTGTTTAAAAGCTCAATTGGCCAAGTTTCTCGATTTCGATAATGGAGAAAATAACTCAGCTATTTTGGTGAATAATTATGATTGGATGAGTAAGTTTTCTTTTCTTGATTTTATCCGCGATATAGGCAAACACCTTACTGTGAACTATATGATGGCGAAAGATTCGGTTAAAAAACGAATTGGAGAAGAGAGTAAAACGGGTATGTCATTTACCGAATTCTCCTACCAACTGGTGCAAGGCTACGATTTTCTTCATTTATATAATCACCATCATTGCAAACTGCAAATGGGCGGGAGCGACCAATGGGGAAATATCACTACAGGTACTGAACTTATCCGTCGTAAAACATCGGGTGAGGCCTTTGCGCTTACTTGTCCGCTTATTACCAAAGCCGATGGTGGAAAGTTTGGCAAAACAGAAAGTGGCAATGTATGGTTGGATCCTGAAAAAACTTCGCCTTATGCATTCTATCAATTTTGGATGAATACCAGCGATGATGATGCGGTAAAATATATCAAGATTTTCACACTTATAGGAGAACAAGAAATTAGCAATTTAGTCGCCGAACATCAATTGGCTCCTCATCAAAGACTATTGCAAAAAACTTTAGCAGAGCATATTACAAAAATGGTTCATTCAGAAGAAGCATTGCAAGCAGCAATAGATGCCTCAGGTATTCTGTTTGGAAAAGGCACTACTGAGATGCTTCAAAAATTAGATGAATCTACTTTCCTTTCTGTATTTGAAGGCGTTCCACAAAGTGAAATTACACGTGAAGATTTGAATTTGCCACCTTTGGATTTATTGGCTGACAAATCAGGGATATTTGCTTCCAAAGGCGAAGCTCGACGCATGATTAAGGATAATGCTATTTCGGTAAATCAGAATAAGATAAAAGAAGATTTTGATTTCTCTAAAGCTGAATTGCTAAACAAGAAATATATCCTCATTCAAAAAGGAAAGAAAAATTATTTTATTCTACACTTGGTGGACTAAATCGGAATTGAAAGCGTTAAGCTATATTGGGTAAAAGCCCTTTTCTTCCAAATCATTATGATACGACACCTACGACATGAGGAAATTAATTTTAAACTTTGGGATGAGTGTATCAGCAAGTCCATTAATGGTTATATTTATGCCTATTCTTGGTATTTGAATATTGTTGCTGGTGAATGGGATGCACTTGTTGAAGATGATTATGTGCGTGTTTTTCCCTTGCCTTTCCGCAAAAAGTATGGTGTCAAATACGTTTATCAACCTCCATTTACTCAGCAATTAGGACTGTTTTCGAGTGCATTACAAGGATTTTCAAAACTCCATGAATTTATTCTCGCCATACCAAAAGAATATCGATTGGTCGAGATTAACCTCAACAAATACTATCTACCTTTAGAAAGAAAAAACTACCAATTAGTTAAAAATCTGAATCTAGAATTAGATTTGGCCACAGACTTCAGTCGAATAAAAGAGCATTATTCCACCAATCTAAAAAGAAATATAAAAAAGGCAAAAACATTTGAATTAGAAATAACTCAGCATATTAAACCCGAACAATTAATTCAACTTTTCAAAGAAAATAAAGGTGACGAATTGCGGGTATATTCTGATGAGGACTATACTCGACTTGGACGACTCATTTATATGCTTTTGCATAAAGGGCGAGCTGTGACTCAGGGCGTATTATCCCAAGAGAATACATTGATAGCCGCTGCATTATTTCTAAAAGACAATAACCGTTTCATCTTTCTTTTTTCAGGGCTGAGTGTTGAAGGAAAGGAGAAATTAGCCATGCCTTTTCTAATCAACCAATTTATTGAAAACAATTGCCGCACAGATAAAGTCTTCGATTTTGAAGGTTCTAATAATGCTTCTTTAGCCAGATTTTACAAAAGCTTTGGCGCAAAAGAATATACATATTACGGCCTACGTCATTATCAAATGCCCTTTTTGATAAAATTACCTTGGTTGCTTTATCGAGGAATAAAAAATAGATAGAAAAATTCATTTTTTACTTTAACACCTTTGATTTTTAATATTTATTGCGTCTATGTGTTATGTCTGATTGACATTAAAACAAAAAAAATAATGGATGGTGATGCAACTTTCCGAATAAACTTTCATCTATAACAATAAGTTGACTAATCACAAATCCGCCTAGCTTTTATTACAAGATGAGAAATACATTAACTAATTAATAATCTCTATTTAATTAACTAAGCCCTGTTTTATGAAAAAACATTTAATTCCTATCGTATTCATTGCTCTATTCTTGACAGGGTTTTCTTCTCTATCCATTATTCCAGACTCACGACTAATTGATTTTCTTGGTGCTGAAAAAACTGCCATTTTAGAAAAAAACAATCCTGATTTAATTCGATATTATAATTTCTATTTAGAAAATAGCTATATTTTATTGGTGGTTCCAAATGATAAGTTAATTGAAAATAATTTTGATGAAGTAGCACTTACAATTACAAATGGTCTCGTTGATACGAAGAAACTCAATGTACTTCTAATTGATGTTCAAAGAAAATATGAAGAACGAATCTACTTTAAAGTTAAAGATAGTAATGAGATACTTATCTTTTTAAGCGAAAAAGAATTGATGGTAAAATACAATAACTACCACAGAGAATTAGGGTTAATTAACGAATAAAACATTTGAATTATGAAAAATCTATTACAACTAAGCCTATTCATCATTTTAATCATTACAACATTTGAGGTATCAAGTCAGACTTATGATATTTCCACAAATAGTGGTCAAACTATAAGCACTTGCACCGGTACTTTTTACGATAGTGGAGGTCCCACTGGAGGATATGTGGCAGCTCAAACTGATACCATAACTTTTTGCCCCTCTACCCCAGGAGCATATACTAATCTGAATTTTACCGCATGGAGTGTTGGATCTGGGGATAATTTAGAAATCTTTGATGGTGCCGATATTTCTTCTCCAAGTTACGCTATCTTGCATAGTGGAATTTCTCCAATTGGAATGAGCATTTCTGCAACTCTTATAAATCCATCGGGCTGTTTAACCTTAAAGTGGACTTCATCAAGTGCCGGACAGGGTTGGGCTGCTGGAATAAGTTGTGGATTGCCTTGCCAAAACTATAATGTTGGCATTTTATCTTCAACTCCACCTTTTTACTTAGACAGTGGTGTATATTTTATTGACTTATGTCCTTATGATACTATGAGCATTACTGCTACAGGTATATATAATTTAAATGATTCTATTTACCATCAAAGTGATGCCACTACCTCATTTATGTGGGATATGGATAATTTCTTTCACGATACAATACAGACAGTAACTACAGTTTACGATACTATTAGAGGCTATAATGTAGGCTTAACTGCTATTGACTCAAATGGTTGTCTATCAGCTCAATCATCAGAAATTAGAGTTCGATTAAGTACGCTGCCCTCATTTAATGGAACAACTCAAATCCGTGATTATATTTGCGAAGGAGATACAACAAGTTTGTTTGGAATATCCCATACTAAACCATGGCAGGCCAGCTCAACTATCAACCACATAGGCCAAACATATTTACCCGATGGAAGTGGAGCTTCCTATACCTCAACAATCGTTTCTGGGGCTTTTGCTCCAGGCCAAGTTTTACAAAATGAAAATGAAATATCTGCTGTTAGGGCAACCTTAGAGCATAGTTATCTGGGTGATTTAAACATCAAGGTTACTTGTCCAAATGGACAATTCGCAACTTTAAAATCCTACCCTGGCGGATCAAGTACATTTTTAGGCGAACCTATTGATAATAATGCAGCCCCTCTTCCAGGAATAGGTTATGAATATGCATGGATGCCCACTGGCACAACAACAATGCTTGGAGCGGCAGGTTCTTATACTCATAGCTTTACAGATGTATTGAATAATTCTTATTCAAATCATGCATACCTACCTCCTTCCACTGGATATCCAGCAAACTCAACGGCTACTGGTATTTTTCCATTGGTAAATTATCTACCGGACACTCCGTTTACAGCATTAGTGGGTTGCCCATTAAATGGAACATGGACTATCAATATAACAGACAATTTAATGATCGATAATGGTTTTATCTTCGCTTGGGGAATAGATTTTGTTCAAGTTGGGGCTCCTATTTCTTGGACGTATCAACCATCAATTAGCTCTCAATCATGGAATAGTGCACCAAGTATTATTGCCACCAACGGAGGGCAAATCAACATCATGCCTGACGACACTGGCTCGTATCACTATACTTACTCGATAGTTGATAATTTCGGATGTTCTTATGATACATCACTTATTGTAAACGTATTACCGATTCCAACTGTAGATTTAGGAAATGACACAATCATTTGTAGCGGACTCACTTACCTCTTGGATGCTGGTGCTGGTAATTTCTCGTATTTGTGGAGTGATGGAAGTACCAACCAAATATATACTGCTGATTCAAGTGGGATTGGTTTTGCAACTGACACGATATTTGTTATGGTGCATGACTCAGCGAGCTGTTCTAATTTTGATACAATACTCATTACATTTAATAATTGTACAAGTCTTAATTCATCACCCAATCAGCCTAGATTAAATGTATATCCAAATCCAAGTAATGATTTCATTTATGTTGAAGGAATAAATATGGATGATCAAACCGAAATTTTCATTCTTAATTCTGTTGGTATGAAAGTATCTTCATTTACGCTCAATAACCAATAAATACAGCAAAAAATTGATATTTCTTTTTTACCAAAAGGTGTATTTTTCCTTCATTATAAATCAAATGAAACGGAACAAACATTTAGAATTTTAAAAATGTAGGTGAAAGGAAAAATGTCTAAAGAGGATACAAAATTGTATTTTTTTGTGTTATTTGTATAAAGAAGACTTATGGAAAAATTTTAATCTAGCAAGAAACCTATTTATTGCTATATATCATCCTTCTATAATTAATGACAAAGTATATATATTTATATTTGTACTACAATCAAATAAATAGATCTTTATGAAAATAATAATAACTCTATTAAGCTTTTCAGTCATTATATTAATAGGATTGGCTTCCGCATTAACAAATGCTGGCGGCTCACCTGGTGGAAAAACGGGTTCTCCCGGCGATGGAAATAATTGCACACAATGTCATGGAGGAACTGCTCAAATAGCCACAGCTTGGGTAATCCCCGACATGCCCTTTGATGGATATGTACCTGGTGAAACCTATACAATCACAGCCACAGGAACACATGCCGGAGTGGTGAGATTTGGTTTTGAATTAACTGCTGAAAATAGCAATCATGCTAAGGTTGGCACTTTTACCATTACAAATACTGCCGAAACCAAATTAGTGAATTCAGGAAAAGCGGTTTCCCATACAGGAAATGGATTTACCCCAAGTGGAAACAGCAAAAGCTGGTCATGTAATTGGACAGCCCCAGCAGCAGGAGCAGGAGATGTGATATTTTATGGAGCATTTAACGCAGCAAATGGAGATATGAGTACCAGCGGTGATGTAATATATCTTTCGAATTACACAGTTAATGAAAAAATAGTTGGCATACAAGAAGCATCCAATTTAGAAGATCAAATTTCATTATTCCCCACTATGGCCGAAAACAATATTAATCTTACATGGGATAATCAAACTGTTAAGCAGATAATAATTTATAATATTAACGGTAAACAACTGATTAACAAAATAGTGAACTCTAGCGATAACTCCATAAAAATAGATGTAAATTCACTAAGTGCTGGTACTTATTTTTGCAATTGTGATGTTGCTGGACAAACTGTTGTGAAGCGATTTTTGGTGAAATAGGTTCCTAAAAACTCAATTCCTGTATTCATAAAAAGTAGTGGTTTTAGTCTGAAATCAAAACCCAATTTTATATAATTTATCGGGCTGAAAGCCCAAATTATTTCAACCCAAAGCAAGGCCTTACCGCAATATAAAAAGCCTTTTTATATAATCTATCGGGCTGAAAGCCCAGATTATTTCAGCCCGAGGCAAGGCCTCGGGTAAAATATACCAACAATATCAAGCGCCCTGAAAGGGCAGCTTATATCAGTCAAACCCCAAATATTCTTCATTATAATCAATATTATATTCTTTTAAAAATAACAAATACTCTTCCTTAAAACTCATCTTTTTATGATGTTCTTCTTGATTTTTGATATAGTTTTTAGTTTTGTTATGCAAAGAAGGACTTACCGAAAAACCGCCATAACCACCCTGCCAAGCAAAATTAGCATAATACAAATCTTTGGTTTTTATCCATCTGCTACTGTGGCGTTTTACTTCTTCCACTAATTTGGCAAGAGCAATATTTTTAGACATTACACATAAAATATGAATATGGTCCTCAACTCCGTTTATTAAAATCGGAATTGATTCATTATCATTAATAATTGCTCCTATGTAAGCATACAAATAATTTTTATCTTCTTTACGAATTTTTGCCAATGGGTTTTTTATATGGAAGACTATATGCACATAAAGTTTTGATAAAGATTGGGACATAGCACAAGTTTTAATTTGCCCTTTCAGGGCGAGGGTGAAACTTCAAATTTATTATTAACCAAGGCCTTGCCTTGGGTTGAATTAAGCTGCCACTCCGTGGCGAAACAAAGATATTGTAAATATGGTTTGACAAAATCTTGATTTTATATTAATTGATAAAATGAAAGCAACAATTATTTCAGCTTAAAAGCTATCATTAATTAGAAAAAATAAGCCTATTTCAAATAATTTATCGGGCTGAAGGACCAAATTATTTCAACCCAAAGCAAGGCCTTAGCGCAATATAAAAAGCCAATTTTATATAATCTATCGGGCTGAAGGCCCAGATTAATTCAGCCCGAGGCAAGGCCTCGGGTAAAAATATACCAACAATATCAAGCGCCCTGAAAGGGCAGCTTATATCAGTTAATCCACAAATATTCAATATTTATGATTGAGATTGCGAAAAATAGTAAATATTAATTTGCCCTTTCAGGGCGCAGATTAAACCTCAGGTTTAGTATTTCCCAAGGCTTTGCCTTTGGTTGAATTAAGCTGCCAATCGTGGCGAAACAAGGATGGTGTTTGGGTTGTAATAAAAACTCATTATTTCAAAATAATCAATTTTCCCGAAAAATTCTTATTATCATTATGCCTTAAAGAATAGTAATAAACCCCAGTTGCCAGATTGATAAAAGGGAACCTTTGTTTTGAAATTGAAGACTCAAAATGATATTTAAAAACTCTTTGTCCCAGTGAGTTATAAATTAACAAATCATAGCCTTGTAAATCCCCATTTACATATTCAAATGTTATTGCTTTATCCGTAAAAGTAGGGATTGGATATACTTTAAGGTATTTGTTTACATCTGATTGCAAGGTGTCTTCAACCTGCCAAACCTTTACATCATCTATAAATATATAAGTAAAAACATCACCAATTAAAGTATCTAAATCTATAAAGCTACCAATAGTTAAAAACTTTTCTCCCCCCTTAGCCGTAAAACTACCACTTACTTTTATCCAATTTACCGTATCGATTTGAGGCCCCATCATTTGGCTTACTTGAGCTGTTGCGCAAATATTCTGAGGCTGTGGCATAGTGATACCTGAAGCTCTTCTAACTAATGTATCCGTAAATAACATTCCTAATTCAACAAACTTTAAATTATTTAAAAAATAATTAGGGGTACCATTAGAATATAATTCCGCTAATGAATAGTAAAATTCCGCATAATATTTTGTATTTCTATTTAAAGACTCTATTAATTCTACTTCAATATAATCATGGAGTTGATTAATTATCAGTAAAGCGCTATCTTGTGTTACTACTACAAATCCTGCGTATGCATCACCTGTTAATGGGTACTGATTACCTGATAAACTGTTAGGAACACCAACTTGAGGTCCACCACATTTATGAAAGTAAGTGCCTGATCCCATCAGACCGTAGATGGGCTGAAAAGGTGGAGGTGGTGGAATAAACATTTTAGAAACGGGATCAAACCATTCTTTACAGGTAGGAGTAAGCTCATAATGAAAAGTAGGGCAACTATCCTTCTCTTCAAAAGAATAATTAGGCACAAGATTAATCTGTGCCTTAAGCTGTATGCTTAAAACAAGAAGAAAGATTATTATATTTAATGCCCTATTTTTCATATTTATTTACGTGGATTGTATTATTCCTCTCCTCGTATTATTTACAAATTTATTGATAATCTCAATTCCAGAGTAGAGAGTAAAAATAGTGTTTTTACTGATACCAAATACCGTGATATTAAGTATTGAAATTAAAACCTATATTTTGCCAATAAATGGCATAAAAAAAGCCATCCGCCTAAGGCGGATGGCTTTTTTGCTAAATTATATTTTAGGTTTAACCTTTTACTCTTTCAGAATAAGTATGATCGCGGGTGTCCACTTTAATTCTTTCATCAGAATTGATAAATAAAGGTACCTTCACCGTTGCTCCTGTTTCTACAGTTGCGTCTTTCATGGTGTTGGTGGCGGTATTTCCCTTTTCGCCTGGCTCGGTATAGGTGATGAGCAATTCAACAAATGCAGGAAGTTCGCAATATAAAGCAGTTTCTGTTTCAGCATGAAATACAATCTCCACATTTTGACCTTCTTTTAATAAGTCTGGTGCGTTGATTAAACTTTCCAAAATAAAAGTTTGCTCAAAGGTTTCATTATTCATAAAGTGATAATCTTCACCGTCATTATAAAGAAATTGATAAGCACGTCTTTCAACACGCTGAACATCAATCTTTACACCAGCTGTAAATGTATTAGGAATAAGTTTTCCTGTTTTAACATTTCTCAATTTCGTACGTACAAACGCTGGTCCTTTACCTGGTTTTACATGTTGAAATTCAACGATCGAAAATAGCTCGCCATTGAAGTTCATTACGAGTCCATTTCTAAAATCGGAAGTAGTTGCCATAATTTATTATTATTGTTAATTTTCGAGCTGCAAAAGTACGAATTATTCCTTTGTAAGAAGATTCAATTATTTGGGAATTTTTGGGCTATAAAAATTGGAAAAATGGAACGCTGATGACTCGGATTCAGCGGATTTGCACAGATAAAAAAATTGTTTCTATCTTACCAATAATTGAACTGTAGTTCTATTCTTCTGCTCAAGATACACTTTTCGGTCGCCAATTAAATCATTGATAATCTCTTGATTATAATGCCTAATGGTAATCAATTCCATGTGTTCGTTATACTTCACTTTAAAATCTTTTTGCAATTCGTCGATAAAAGCAAGCATGGTTTTGCCTTTATTGTCCATACAAAGCGAAAACGAAATAGCAGAGTTTTGCATCAGGTTGACTTTTAATCCATAATCTGTCATTTTATTAAAGATATAGGATAAATGCTGCTCAGCAATAAATGAAAAATCGCGTGCAGAAATCGAAATCAGAACCTGTTTTTTCTTAAAAATATAGGACGGGATGAGCAAATCGGCATAAGTTCCCGATTGAATTTTAGAACCTTCGGCACTGGGATCAACAAAGGATTTAATATATAATGGAATATCCTTATTTTGAAGTGGTTGAATCGTTTTAGGATGAATAATACTTGCTCCATAATAGGCCAATTCAATAGTCTCACGATAACTGATGCAGTCAATTTTCTGGGTGTTTTCAAAATATTTTGGATCTGCATTGAGCAAGCCTGGCACATCTTTCCAAATCGTTAAATCCTCCGCATTTAAACCATAGGCAAAAATAGCCGCAGAATAATCAGAACCTTCTCTGCCAAGTGTCGAAACAGTTCCTTGTTCGGTTTTGGCAATAAAACCTTGGGTTATCACCAAGTCAAATTCCTCAAAAACCGGCATAAGTTGACTTTGAATTCGCTCTGGACTTTTCACCCAATCAACATTAGCTTCTTTATAATTGTTGTCGGTAATGATATAATCACCAGCTTGTTTCCATGCACAATTAAAATTATTCTCCTTTAAATAATGGTAAACAATCACTGTTGAAAACACTTCACCATAGCTAACAATTTGTGCATATTCTTTGGCTTCTGAGCCGTCACTTTTCGATTCTAGTTTTGTTTTAAGCGCTTCAAAGTGATTCTGTAGATCAGGAATTGCCAATAAATTATTTGTAGATATGAGCTCCGTTAATATTTGAAAATGAAAGGTTTTCACCTCCTCAAAAAGCTGTATTTTATCAGAAGAATTATTCAGATAGGCTTGCAGAAGTTTCTCGAGTGCATTGGTGGTTTTAGCCATTGCCGAGATAACAATCAATATTTTATCTTCGCGATATCGGTTCAATATTTCTGCCACATTTTGAACTGCCAAAGCAGACTTAACTGATGCTCCTCCAAATTTGAATACTTTCATGCTACTCATGTGTTCTTATGTTTTTGCATTGCTGCTAATCCTTCGCCAAATTTTTAGAAATATAAAGATAAAATACCAAACACTGCAAATAGCAAACTAGCGATACCATTGGTTGTAAAAAATGCTAGATTTACTTTAGATAAATCGGTAGCGCTCACCAATCGATGCTGATTGATTAGCAATGCGATAAAAATACCTGCTCCTATCCAAAACAAATAACCTGTTTGAAGTAGGTAACCTGCCGTCAATATTAATACGGTGGTGATTATATGCAAAACGGAAGAAAGTTGCAAAGCTTTCTGTTTTCCAAGCAAAGACGGGATGCTGTGCAATTGATGCTCTTTATCAAATTCCTCATCCTGCAAAGCATAAATAATATCAAAACCAGCAGTCCAGAAAAGCACCGCAAAGGAAATCAAAATGGGGATGATATTATTAAAAACTCCAGTAACTGAAATATAAGCACCTATTGGTGCCAAGGCCAATCCTAGTCCCAAAACCAAATGACAAAGTGCGGTAAATCTTTTAGTGAAACTATAACCCAAAACAACGGTAAGGGCCACTGGTGAAAGATAAAAAGCCAGTAGATTAATCATCCAAGCGGTAGCCATAAATAGTAAACTATTGATGATTACAAATATTAATGCGTTGCGCGAGCTGATAATTCCTGAAGCTACTTCTCGCGATTTGGTTCTATCATTAATCTTATCAATATCGCGATCCAAATATCGGTTGAAACCCATAGCTGCATTGCGTGCGAAAACCATGGCCAAAACAATATACAGCAATTTGAAATAATCAAAATCAAGATTATTGAGCTTAATGGCCAAAAAGAATCCAAAAAAAGCGAAAGGCATGGCAAAAATGCTGTGCGCAAATTTAACCATAGAGAGGTATTTTTTTAGATTGAACATTTTTATAGAATTATAGGTAGTTGGAGTACTTGGAGTTATTAGTACTTGGAGTACTTGGAGTTATGAGTACTTAGAGTTAAAAATTAAAAGGAGTCTATTCATTAAATACATAATTCATAGACTCCTTTTGTAATCAAATTTCTTATTTCACCTCTAATTTACTTCCTGTTTCTTCTACTATTTTTTTATAAAACTCAGGACTATAACCAGGTTGACTTACTTCAGGATTCATCATTTTATATCCTTCGGGCACATCTTGCTTAGTTTTAATATTTCCATCCATAAATTTCATAAACAGTTGTTGATAAAGAGTTTTCCAAGTAGAATAAGTTTCAGAAGCTGCTTCTTGAGAGTAATTACTTACAAATTCAATAGCTGCATCACGACCTTTATCTTTCAAAATACTTTGTGCTTTTGAATCAATATTAGGAACCTCAGCAATAAAACGAGTTTCTAATTCCAATTGTGCTTTGGCAACGTCAGGATGAATTCTATCCCAAGCTAAATAAGCAAAGTTTTGAACTTGATTAAATATCCAGAAACCAGAAGTTTCGGACC
>FLOH01000978.1_pt1 | contig 48816 bp, 38 predicted proteins | sample 756751 | NCBI WGS metagenome assembly FLOH01 (sample SAMEA4026879, study PRJEB14308) | marine metagenome | biome: coastal water; material: water | depth 74 m | reverse complement strand
ACGTTGGCATCTTCCCTAAACCATGTCCAGTCTTGCTGAAATGCCACGGTGTAAAACTCCAGCTCCAGTTCACCTGGGCCTTTCAGCTGACAACCCTCAGGTGATAATCCTGGACACAGCCCAAGACTTTGACCTTGCCTTGCGTTTACTCCCGCAACTGGCCGCACCACAAGCACACGTTGTGCATTTGCCTTTACCGCTCTACCACTGGCGGGCGTGGAGTGAATCGACCGCACTCACCATTGAAGCCAAACCGTGGGCGCAACAGGCAGCGGCGCGCGCGCAACAGGACTATCTCAACACCGCATTCGGAGGTGGCGCCGTCGAGCCCAGCCAAGTACAAGGCCTTAATGAGATTCACCCGATCGCACCAAAAACTAAAGTCTCAGTGATTATTCCCACCGCACTTACCCTCAATGTGAAAACCAAGAAACCGTTTGTTTTTGCGGCCATTGAGACACTCAAGCGGCAGGAGAGCGACACAGATTTTGAAATAATTGTGGTCACCACCAACGAACAGCCCCCGATTCCTGGCGCCGACAAGCAGGTGACCTATGCCACCAGCGACTTTAATTTTTCCGAAGCAATCAATCTCGGCGCAGAAAATGCAGATCAACAGAGCGAGTACCTGCTCTTACTCAATGACGACACTGAAGCGATCGAAGCAAACCCGATTACTCGAATGCTGGAGATCGCTCAAATCGAGAACGTTGCAGCTGTTGGCGCGAAGCTGAGTTACCCCGACGGGAAACTACAACACATTGGGGTCGTAATGCTGCCCGGCGGACCAACCCACCCGTTTATAGCTCAATCAAAAGGCGAGTACGGATATTTCGGGAGCGCCCTCACCCCGCGCAACTATTCAGCCGTCACCGCGGCCGCGATGCTGACCAGTAGGAAAGCATTTGCCGAAGTCCACGGCTTTGACACCGACTTTGCCCGCGATTTCAACGACGTGGATTACTGCCTGAAGCTGCGGGCAAAGAACTACCGAATTGCCTGGACGCCCTATGCCCACTTCACCCACCATGAGGGGGCATCTATTGTGCGGAGGAAGGCTGACCCACGGGAGAAAGAGCTTTTTGACCAGCGGTGGAATACTGGAGGAACTGACCCCTACTACTCACTAGCTCTGAATCAGGATTTACCCAGAATGTATGAGGCGCTGTAATGACCGAGTTCACAACCCGCAAGGGCAACCGGATCACCGTGGCCGGCGACCCTGATCTACTCGCGCTGCTGACCTTGGATCGCATCCAAACTATTGGTGACCGGTTCGATACCGACCCGCGCATTGCCAGCGTCAGCATTTACGCAACCACCAATCCACACTCCAATGAAACTTTCCTTCGCGCCACCGCCCCCGCCGGGTGTCTGATCGCAATTAATGGCAGTGATCTTTTTGATTTGGAAGCGCCGGACTGGGCCACCGCCGCCAGCCACAGGGGCCTGTGGCACGACTGGTGGCTCACGACTGCGAACGACATTAGGAAAGCACCAGTTATTGCTGAACCACATGCAATTGACCTCAAGGAACTAGAAGATCCCAGCAGCTCCCATTTCAATGCACTCAGTGAGACTCCAATTGACACCAGCAACCTCACGCTAACAATTGACGTCACCTGGCTCGGCCCCCATGAAACCGGCGCCCAGGTTCTCACCACCGCCGCGATCCCGGCAATCGCGGATCAACCAACAATCGCCAGCATCAGACTCGTTGGCCTGAGTGAACTTCCCGGCTACGCCCAGCACGTAACCGACCACCCCAAAGTCACATTGCAACCAAACATCGAGGAAGCCCAGCAGACACAAACCGATCTGGTCTGGTACCCGAATCAGATTGATCAACGCGTTGATATCAGCCAATCGCGCAAACTGGGCAGGCGGGTGATCACGACCTACCTTGATCTGATCGCCTACGACATCGGTAAGTATCACGGTGACGAAAACGCGTGGGCTGCTTATCGCGCAACCCAGCGAACGATCGCTCTCAGTGTTGATGGCATTACAACCATTAGCGCTGATGTTGCCAAGCGTCTCTACCAGGAAGCCCCACGCCTTGACACCAAACGGATCCAACCGATTCCTCTCGGCCTGGATCACATCACAACCCAAACGATCAAGGAAAGACCACAGGAGCTAAAAACCTCAAGTAGGCCGTTCATTCTGGTACTGGGTAATGACTTCCAACACAAGAACAGAGACTTTGCAATTGATGTGTGGCAATGCGTCTTGGAGATGGGAATCAACGTTGATCTGGTTCTTGCAGGCCTTCATGTGAAAAGCAGCAGTTCACAGGAACAAGAATCAATCAAACTCAAAAGACACACCAACCTGCGTGGTGAAGCAACAACCCTTGGTCATGTTTCCTCTGCCGAACGCGCCTGGTTGCTAGAGAGCGCAGCCGCAGTTCTGTACCCCAGTAGCGCCGAAGGCTTCGGCTTTGTTCCTTATGAAGCGGCAATCCTTGGCACACCTTCAACCTTCACCAACTTCGGTCCACTCAAGGAAATCAGTCAAATCACGACAATACCAACCAGTTGGAATGCAACCGAGTATGCAACCGACCTCGCCCAACTCCTCACCGAGCCGCAAATTGGTGAGCAACGAGTGAATCAACTGCGTGAAGTTATCTCAACCAGTACCTGGAACAAATTCGCTCAAGGGTTCACCGAATTCGCGACCAAGATCGCCACCATGCCCACTGTGCCCACTAGTGCGGTGACTTCCAGCACCGCAGCCAACGAACTCGCAGCGGTTCTTTCCAGTAAGACATGGCGTGCGACGGCGCCATTGCGCAGACTCAAGGGTTCACGTAGTTCGTAGGTTTTAGGAACGTGGCTTAAGAGCGTTTTTCGCCCAACTCCAGTAGCGCAAGGAAGTAAATACTGAGAGAAACCCGAAATCCTTCGGTGTCACCTTGGTGTGCGGCGAGGACAGTGGAGTCAGGAAATCTTTCTTGAACGGGTAGGCCACCGATTGCAGTCGGCGAGTAGCACCCCAGCCGTCTTTACGACCGTTCGCGTAGTTTTCTGCGTCGGACTTCCCGTACATCCGGCAACGAATTTTAACTTCATCCCAACTGGTTTTACCAATCTCTTGTGACACCGCATTACTAATCCCAAACCGTGCCCCCAGCTCAGTTCTCCATCGCTCACACAACTCTGAGTCGTCTGAGAACATGCGAGTTGGGTCATAGGGGTGAGAGCGCAGTAAATCACCGAGAAAAAGTGTCGGTGTGCCAATAACGGACGCTTCGCCTTCAGGGAAGCGCCCCTGACGCCAGGTGTTGAGTCCGCTGGAAATCCAGTCGTCTCCTTCAATGACTGTTTGGGCGCTCACCCCGTGAAAATCATTCACGACCAAGTAGTCGATCATTTTTTGTAGTTCGCCATCGGGCATCACATTGTCCGAGCCCATATTGAGAATGAGTGGCTTAGTAGTTCTTTCAATTCCTGCGTTGCGAGCCCGCCCGAGACCTGTGCCAGGGTCACTCACCACCAGGTCAGCAAGTTCGAGAGCTACTTCACGGGTTCCGTCAGTACTTGAGGCATCAACCACAACAATTTCCCCAACCCCGGATTGCCGCAGACTGGTAAGGCACTCCCGAATCCCCGAGATTGAGTTCATGGTGCAGACCACTGCCGCGACGTCACCTGCAGCCAATAATTGAATTGCCTCGCCGGAGCTAGGCCGATCTCCCAAGGGCTGCGTAGGCACACCGGTAGCCTACTTCCGTGACCCCCCTCAACCTGTTCATAGGAGTGGTGAGTTACTCACGAACCCAATTTGCCATTAGTCAAGGCCCCCAGGGTCTGGGAGCGCAATTGGCGAGGGAGTTGACTAACCGCTTCGGAATTGACACACACATTCACATTATTAGCGAAGATCTGGATAAGTCAGGTGTCGTTGCTGATCGCCGCACGGTTCAACGATCCCTTACATCTGAACTCCATGCCGAGGCACGCTACTCAAAATATATTTCCAGGCCGCAACACATCAAGAACAGCGTGCGGCTGGGTGCTCGCTGGGCCATGCGCTTGAAAAATTCATTCAATTCCCCCGCGCCCCGACTGGTGTCTCGTTTACTCAATATTGAGGCCTCGCATCACGACTTGATGAAGCGTGGGTTGGAAAGTGGCTCAGATTACGTGTTGATATTGGAAGATGACGCTTTCTCCGACCAACTCGCAGATTTAGCCAATGGGATCAGTGGACTAATGAATGCAAGCAGCACTCCAGCTTTTGTGAACCTCTCTGAGTCGTTCAGTGTCCGTGAACTGGGGGTAGGGCACTTATTGACAGTAAAGGCAGACACTTTGTGGAAAGGCGATGACCGTCGAGTTGTGTATCTCGCAAGCCGACCGATTACCAACACTGTGTGCGCGATTCTTTATTCGCGCGAATTTCTTGCCAGCGTTGTTCACGAGATGGAAGCCCTACCCATGGAACCGGTATTGTCGATTGACTGGAAACTTAACGTCGCACTCATGAATCTGTATGAAACACGCAAGCTCGATGGTCTCGAGTGTTGGTGGGTTGAACCGGCACCGATTAAACAGATGTCGATGCGCACATGAGCGGTACAAAACTCTTCAGCATTATTACCGTGGTCAAAGACGACCCCGCAGGGTTCGCCACCAGCCTAGATTCACTCGAGGAACAAACACACCGTGATTTCGAATTTGTGGTAATCGATAGCAGTGATGACCGGGCAGCAATCACTCAAATGTTGGAAAACTCGGGATTGAATCAAGATATTTCGACTGCGTATCAGTGGTGCACACCAAATAGTATTTACCCAGCCATGAACCTGGGACTGGAGAGTGCGACCGGGAAGTTCGCCTACTTTCTCAATGCAGGTGACCGGTTGCACGCGCCTGAAGTCTTGGCAAAAGTGGCGCGAAAACTTGAAAGTGGAAACTCCACCTGGTTTTTCGGACCGGTTGAAATCACAGACCATGTGAGCAACACCACCACGACAACACCACAATGGGATTATCAAAAAGAAAAGAAAAACTTCTTCGCCCGAGGTTTGTTCCCACCGCACCAAGGAACATTCGCGTTAACCCAGTTGCTGCGTGACCTGGGTGGTTTTGATCCGAAGTATTCAATCTCCGCAGACTACGCACTTTTTCTTAAACTCTCACAAATAGCAGACCCCCAAGAAGTGGGATTCCCCATTGCTCACTTTGTCACAGGTGGAGTCTCAACTCATAAATGGCGCGAGTCCTTTGCACAGTTCCACAGGGCACGAATCGAAATCCTGAAACCACAGCGAGCATCGCAAATGCGCGAACAGTTATGGACGCGTTGGCATTTCGTGAAAGTGTGGACCTACCGCGAATTAATTTCACGCGCAAGGGACTGACTTTCGCCAGTATTAGCACAATGCAGGGTCAAGTTCTCCAACAATCACACTGTCGTCTTCGTAACCGATTTTCACAAACCCAGACCAGTCCGCATTTCCCGTACGATTGGGGTCGATCCACACCCAACGCACACCCGCTTCACACAGTGGGGCAACGGTAGCAACGCTCGGCGCGTTAATAAAACCGTAAGAATCAACCTCTCGTTCCAGCAGGATCTGTTCGCCTCCAGCAGGCCCGTAAGGAGTCTGGTACCACACTCCTGAAACGAGAGTCTGCACACCACTGAGCGCCGGTACAATTGTGGAGAATGTCAGATTCGTAGCGACTAAGTCACCATCGGCGCTATTTGATCGAAGGAATTCGCCGGCCCGCAAGTAGCCAGCTGGAATTGCAGACACCGAATCTTGATCAAGGTAGGGAACTACATCCGCGGGTGGTGAGAAGAATTCGCTTCGAACGTCTGGCGGTGAACCCACCAAATCGGTGCCAACGCCAAGCAGCCTTCCGGGAGCGGTTGCCAGGGTTGCTATCACTACAAATAGTCCCACGCCCGCTATCAGTGAACGAACACCAATTAGCACCGTGACCAACCACGCAAGCAAGCCGGCGGCAACGACACCCACAATCGGTCCCAGCCAACGCAGAGTGGGGACCCACACGTTGCCACCGGAAGGTCCGCTGGCCCACAGCACCCACACCACCACGTACACCGCCACAGCGCTCAGAACAACCACGAGCCCGGCCAGCACCCGCTTTGCTGCAACGCGGGAGTGAACGCACTCCCAAGCATTACCCACTCCAACGGCGCTCAAGGCTGCGAGTGGGGCGGCAGCCGCAGCCGCAAACCACAATTCGTTTTGGCCGCCGTTGAGAACAATCGCCGCACCAAAACCGGAAACAACGAGACCAATACCGATTGCAAACTCTGGCCGCGCTCGCCACAGCGAATCAGTTGCTAACCACAAGGTTCCCACCCAGCGAACCCCGATTCCCAATGCCAGAATCCCAGTTCCCAGTGCAACACCGATTACCCCGACCGTCGGGTTCATGCCTTGTTCACTAGACGCCCGATCAAGCAGCGACCCCACTGCAATTCCGCCGCCACCATTTCCCCCGGCAAGAAAAACAAAATAGGCGATCGCCATGGGAACTAACCCAGCAATCACGATCCCACCCTGCACCACAGTGACCCTGCGGTGCTGAATCAATTGCCAGATCACCACAGCAACGAGTACCGCGGCGGCGACCGCGGCGGTACTGACTTTGACCAGCATGAATCCGGCTGAGAACAGCCCGACCAAACCAAGTACCGCAACAAATCCAAACCGTGAATAGCGCGAGCCCCACACCTGCAGGAGTAACAGAACAAAACCGATCAACCACACGACACTCAGAGACTGAGATGGTGAATCGAAGTTATAAACCGAGCCGTACACAATCCCCAGGTGTCCGCCCAGCAGTAGCAGGATCACGGCAAGTGTGGGCGCCCAAGAAACACGACTCAACCGACGGGTCCATGCGGCAATCAAAGTGACGCCGGCAAACAGGGTAATCACCGGCAGAACGCGGGTGAGCACCAAGAACGGTTGCGCATCAAATGAAGTGGTGAGTTGGCCGGTCCAGGCGTAGGCCAACCAGTGGTAGTGAATTTCCTGACCGGGAGTGAAAATGCTGTCAAAGACGCCGAGGGTGGGAATCGACCGACCGAGGGCTTCAAAGAAAGCCATGTCGCCATGGAATCCACTCCAAGAGCCCTCCCAGTTAAGCGGGTAACTGCGGACACTTAAACCAAAGGAAACGACAGCAAGTGCGAAACCAATCACCACAGCGATAGCAAGTGGCCGGTCAGCTTTCTCTACCTCGGCACTGTTAAATCGACTAGACCGACGTAGCCGCAAAGCCCACACGATCAATGCCACAAGCCCCGGTAGCGCCCAACCCCAACCGAACAGCGGTTGCAAAACAATTCCGGAAAATACCGCCAACAAAGTCCCAATCACAACGGACATGCCAGCGAGCTCAACCCAACCAGAATGTGGCCTCAACAAGCGCCAGAGCACGAATCCAGCGAAGCTCTGAACTATTACAGCGAGAAGCAAAACGATATAGATCAACGTCTTACCCCTTTCACCAACAATACGAGACCGGGCTCAGATTTGCCTTACCAATTCATAGTGCCAACTCATGGTGCCAAGTCATAGCGACAATACGCGTCAAACCTTATCTTCGCTTCGAGGGCGCCCCACCGCCTAAGCGAGTAGCTCTCTAGCAGCCCGCTCCACAGCGGAAGAAAAGTCTGCCCAGGCTGGAATTGATTCAACGTGGACCTCATTAAGGAGTCGCCCAAGGTGCGCCAGGTCCGAATACTGCAAAAAGGCGTAATCCAAAGCACCGCGAAGATCGCCACCGCCAACCCCAACATCGTTAGCTACAAGACTCACTGCCCCTCGACCCTCCATGAGCTCGGCCGCAGGTTGTTCACCCCAATACAGAACCGGAGTGGCTAACTGCAAAGCCTCTAGTACCGGAATCCCGTAGCCCTCCACCCCAACGGAGAGAAAAACATCGGAGTCGGCAACGAGCTCGCGAACTTGTGTGTCAGAGGCGTCTTGCACCCAAGTGATGGGGTAACCCAATTCGATTGCAGATTCAAGGCGGTGATTAATCGATGAATCAGATGCAGATGCGCGACCAATAAACAACAACTCCGCTAACACACCTGAATCGATGGCGGCAATAAATGCGTCAACAATTTCTACGGGATGCTTGCGCGCCTCCATGGTTCCTAGACGAGCGAAACGAACCGGGCGCAAAACTCGGTCATCGCTATCAAAACTAGTTTTACTGGCGGAAATGTGATCACCACCGGGGTGGGCAACAGTGCATGGCAGTGAGCGATCACGCCTGAGTCGGTTCCAGATTGATTGACGGGCAAACTCTGAAATACACACCACCGAATTCGTGGTGACCAATGCCCGGAAATAGCTGTTAACTTCCGCAGCTGTTCCTGGCGTGAACCTGTAGTTGGCCGGAGCAGTCATGGGAAAAGTGTCGTACCCAATCATCATGGTGGGCATCGCTTTTGCGAATAATTCGAAGCGAGCCAAAACCTGGGGAAGGTAGGTAACTTCAGGCAGGAACCAAATGTGACATGTGGACATGACTTGACTCAAGGACAAGATTGGCGCATCACTTGTGAGTAGCGCCAATCGGACTTCTTCGACCATATTGCGATCATCAATAGTTTGCTCAATGGGTGGGGCAAAAGGAATGCTCAACAGCTCGGCTGCTTGGACAGCATTTAGTGCAAGAAATTCAGCACGAGGACTTTCTGGCAAGGGAGCGATGAAAACCGGTTCAACATCACTCTCGGGCCAGGTGATTGCCAGGTATTGCAACACCCGCTGAATCCCTGAACCGTAGGGGTCGCGAACGAACTGCTCAATATCGATTCCAACGCGCATCTCACTTCACCCCAGCAATCGTCTCGAGGTAGTCGAAAAGTTTCTGAGCGTAAAGCTGTGGCTGCTTCCCGGAAAGGTAAGCAATTCGCTCGGACTCGATCCTTGACGGATCGAAATCACGTTCGAGCACACTTTCAATCGCTTCAGCAACGAGCAGAGCGCTGACGCTCTCTGGGAGGTGGTGGATGTATTCCGGGGCGTCCACATCAATGGCGAGCCCCGAACTAGCCACCGCTCGCGTCCCAAAAGCTGCGAGATCACTGAGCGGACCGCTCACGCCGAGCTGGGGACTAATGCGAAGTTGAACACCAACGTCAACTGCTAGCAAGTAGTCACGAAATTCTTCCTCACTCACAAATCCGGTAACGCAGAACTCGTAAATTCCAGCAGAGTGCGCCGCTAGATTCAGGGCCTCAATCACTGATTCGCTAGCAGAGCCGACAAGGTGCAGTGACACTTTGTGACCCCACTGACTCAGCCAACCTGCAGCCTGAATGACCTGATCACTCATTTTCGTTCGCGTGTCCACGTAACCAAAGGATGCAAGATGAATGCACGTGGAATCAAACCCCAGCCGCGCACGAGCTTCACTGCGCATGTCACTAGTAATCACGCTCGATTCGGGCACTCGTTGGTTTGCAAAAGGCAGCAAGACAGGCGTCATTCCAGTTTCAACAGCTAATCGTTGCGCAGCACTCTGCGCGTGTAACACCAAACCTCGTGAACGTCGAGCCACCTCCCACATCCCCGCATTTTGCAAAAGACGCATGTCGTCGATCTGATCGTCCAAAGCTGGTGAAATGTCTGCAGGTGCATTGGGATCCAAAGTCTTCAGCATTACCTGTTCAACACCTCCACGATCCCGTAAGGACATGTAGAACTCGACCATGCGCGTGTCATGTGCGATCACAACACAATCGGTCAAGGTTGTGAGCTCAACGAAGGGCAAGTGGAAATGACTATTCCCGGCCACGACAACCATCACGTCAAATGAATGTTTCCCTGCGTTTCCGAGTAGTTCATCAATGTTCTTAACGTCAATCTCGATGCCGCCTTGTTCAGCAAGTGGTGAATGTGTCATCCCACCACTTGTTGTAAATACGGTGACATCAGCTAAGTTCGCCAGTGCGGAAATTGTCGCCACCGAGAAGTCAGCCACACCGGTTGGTTGGGAGCCCCACGGAGTCGCGACCCCGATCCGCAGTTTCCCAGAACGACTGCTCCCGGCAATCCCACCAGCAACCCCAGCAGAGATAGCAGCAGACTTCATCGGCGCATGCTGATCAACAACTTGGGCAATAACATCTTCTAATACCAAATGGGAATGCGATCGAAGCTTGCGCAGTTGTTTGGCAGCGGATGGTCGGTCTCCCCGATACCGGCGGATCGCTCGACTTGCAGCCTTTAGGTCTGCCGGATCAACTAGGTAGCCACCGCTTCCAATTAATTCTCGGTGTGAGGCAATATTGGAGGCAACCACGGGGGTTCCCGCAGCGAGAGCCTCAATCACGGGCAGCGAGAGACCTTCGTCAAATGAATTGACCACAACCAAACTTGCCGAACTCAACACCTCACCCATCTCTGAGTCAGAGACCCGGCCAAGGGTGCGAGCTTCACCGGGGCGCATCGCTGCAGCGATCGACCAATGGTGAACCCGCGTCTCTTGCCCGGCCATGCCCAACACCACGACATCGCGTTCTGGTTCCCCCGCTGTCGCCGCGCCAATTGCTGCCAATGCTCCAAAAGTATTTTTGCGGGGTTCATCCCCGGTCATCACGACGATTGCCCCGGTCGAATCTCCTGTTGAATACCTAGCAGCATTAGACCCCGCACTGCCAACCATCGCGCTAATTTCTTGCGGCCACGCAACACAAGCGGAAACCAAGTGGCCAAGAAACTCCTCTAGTTCACGTTTTGCTAGGTGGGAAATGCAGGCATACTCGTTATAAAACTTCAGAGTGTCCAAACTGGCCGCGTACTCCGCGCGCGCTGCGGTATTGGCCAAATAAATGGTCGGGTAGTGAAGGGGTATGAAGTCAAAAATAATTGCGATTTTGTGGATTGAACTTTTCATAACAGACAAGTACGGATCAATGCTTCCGGTCATGGGTGAGGGTTGAACAAAAACCGCGAAGGAAGCAACACCCTCTTCGGAAACGCGGCTGACTTGTTGGCAGGATCCGGTCAACTCGATCGGGAGTTTCTGCAAACCAGGATCAGTTAACAACACGAGGCGGTCTTGTGGAACTGATTCGCGCACGGCTTTTAACGCGGCCAACGCGAAACGGCCAATTCCACGGTTACCAAATGCCGGTGACTGCAATGAGCGTGCATCAAATAGCACCCGAGAGCCGACCCCAGAGTCAGGCCCCAAGTTCGAGGAATCAATCTGGCCCAAGAGTCGCATTCGCGTTCTCAACGCGCTGCGAGCACGACCAAGCTCGTCACCGTGGTTATCCATTCTTCGATCAAGTTGAGAATCCGAATCCCACAGATTCTCTTTCAGCCAAACCGAAATTAAATCTGAATCCCTCGAAGTGAAGTTCGTCAGAGCCAATCCAGCAGGTGGGACCTCTGGTAAACCTTCTGGCCGGATCCATGTAACAACATCAGCGGGTGGATTGCCCAAATATGCAGGATTGGTGAGGTGCCCGAGGTTGACAGTCACATGCTTGAGGTGGCGGTTTCGAACCAGTGGTGTCTGAATAAACGCAGGTAAGCGGGTCCGCGCAACTCGAATTCGATGCAGAACGGCTTTACCCAACCGAGTTACCTGACGTGAATAGCGCAATGATCGTGAACCTTCAACCTGAGTGAGGGCACTTCGCAATTCGTGGATCTGTTTTTCATATTCGCTTGTTGGGACGCTGCCAACAACCTCGGAGTTCAATAGTTCGTTTTGCCAAGCAATCCGGTTAAAAGACAGATTGGAGCGTTGATCAAGTTGGCGTCCACGGGCGGTTTGCCAACCAAACTCGCCCGCGTCAATGACATTAAACGGTATTGAAATTGACCCTTGCAACTCTGAGTGCTCGGTGGCTACGTACCATCGGTTGATTCCATCAAAGCCAGCTGTCAGGTAGTCAGCCGCTAGAACCTGCGGTTCCCAGCCAAAGTGACTGGGTGTACTCGTTCCCGGTTCAACCGCCTCAATGCACAGCACCCACGGCCTGAACTCACGCAAACTCAGACCAGCGAGTACCTGTGATTCAGCGCCCTCCACATCAATGGACATAAAGTGAATCTCACGGGGTGAATCACCCACAAAGCGAGAAAGCAAACTATCCACCTGCTCGACCTGCACATTCTGCTCGAGGACCTCAAACCCGCGAGTGCGAGCTAACGCAGCTTCTGCCAGATCCAAAGTCCCAAGGCCCGTGCCGGGAACCCGATAAAACGCCAATTCACCAGCCGCAGGACCCGCCGCGACTTCAGCGACAACGTCACCGGGACGAGCAACCTTCAAGCCAGCAGCAAGGTCAGGATCGGCCTCAACGAGCAGTCCTCGCCAACCCATCGAGTACAGGCTGGCAGTGATGGACATTTCCCACGGGTAATTGGCCCCGACGTCCACGTAGGTGAAACCGGAAAAGTCGTCAGCAGGAGCTAAATCTCGAAATGCCCGCCACACCCTGATGTCTTCGCCGTTTTGAGCGTAAGAAAGGTGTGGCACGGGGTCAAGACTAGGCCTTAGATGTCCCACAGAGCAGTTGGATCGCTCAGCAGAGCAACGTCGTGCGCCACCATGATGGCTGCCATAGAGTCAAAATCCACGGTGTGACGCCACCCCAACTCCAGATACGCCGCCCTAGAGTCCCCCACCATCAGGTTTGTGTCTGTTGGCCGAGCGTTCGCCGCTGTGCTGACCACGTAATCCTGCCAGTTACTAATTCCCACTGCTAAGAAGGCTTTCTGGACAAAGAATGACAATCTGTGGGAAATCCCGGTCGCCAATACAAAATCTCGCGGCGAGTCATTTTCGAGCATCAGCATGGTCGCCCGGACGTAGTCCGGTGCCCAACCCCAGTCCCGGGCTACTTCAATGTCACCCAATTCCAGCGAGTCAGTCAAGCCAGCACTGATTCGAGCGACAGCCATGCTGACCTTGCGAGTAACAAAGTTTTCTCCACGCAGAGGGGACTCGTGGTTATAAAAAACACCGGAACACGCAAAAAGCCCCGATGAGCGAGCATCCCTAATTAATTCCATGGACTGCGCTTTTGATTGGGCGTAGGGCGACTTTGGGGAGAATTCCGTCGACTCGGTTTGAGGGGAACGATCCGCTCCCTCAAAGACTGTGGCCGAAGATGCCTGAAACAACCGAGCAGAGGAACCACGCGAAACTAAAGCAGAAATGATCGTTGAAACTGCCTCAACGTTGATCCGCTCAACCAAGGCAGCTTGATCCCAGGATTCACCGGGCGCTGTAAACCCCCCAAAGTTCCACACGTGAGTGGGATTTGCTTCAGCAACAACCGAATGCAGTGAATCCAGATCAGAAAGATCAATGTCAACAACGGTTACCCCCGGTGCATAAGCAACCAACTGCTCAACGCTCGCCCCAGGTTTAACCAACCCGACGGTGTCAACGCCACGAGCAGCGAGCACGCTGGCCAGAATGACTCCGTCTTGCCCAGTTGCCCCGGTAACAAGCGCCCGCATGCCCGTACTAATTAGAACTGGCCTTCTTTAGCACCTTCAAGCCGGGCGATGTCCGCATCAACCATGATCCGAGCGAGTTCAGGAGGCAGCACCTTGGCTTTCCAACCCAATACGCGGTCAGCCTTGGAAGCGTCGCCGATCAACTCGTCGACCTCAGTTGGCCGCAAGAACTTAGGGTCAAAACGGACGTAATCTTCCCAGTTCAACCCAACGTGAGCGAAAGAGAATTCCAAGAAGTCCTTGATTGTGTAGGCAGAGCCGGTGGCGAGCACAAAGTCCTCGGGTTCAGAAGCCTGCAGCATGGACCACATCCCTTCCGTGTACTCGGGCGCGTAGCCCCAGTCCCGAATCGAATCAAGGTTTCCCATCCAGATTTCTTTCTGGGTGCCTTTCACAATATTCGCCACCGCCATGGTGATCTTGCGGGTAACAAAAGTTTCACCCCGGCGAGGTGACTCGTGATTAAACAACTGACCATTCACAGCGAACATGTCGTACGCCTCGCGGTAATTCTTGGTAATCCAATACGAATACACCTTCGCGGCACCATAAGGCGACCGCGGATAGAAAGGAGTGTCCTCGTTCTGCGGGGGAGGAGAAGCACCAAACATCTCTGAAGTTGACGCTTGATAGAACCGGATTGACTTATCTGTGCTGCGAATTGCCTCCAGCAAGTTCAAAGTCGAAACCCCGGTTGCCTGAGCTGTGTAGGCAGGCTCGTCGAAAGAAACCCGAACGTGCGATTGCGCGGCCAAGTTGTACACCTCGCGCGGCCGCAACTCGTGAATCAGTTCAGACATGCGAGCAGCATCAGTTACGTCCCCGTAGTGCAAGTGCAAGTTACGGCCCGGCAGGTGTTCATCGTGATGGAGGTGATCAATCCGGGAACGGTTAAAAGTCGATGAGCGTCGCACCAGGCCGTGTACCTCGTAGCCTTTCTCCAGCAACTGCTCAGCCATATAAGAGCCGTCTTGCCCGGTGACGCCCGTAATAAAGACCCGCTTCACTTCTGCCACTTAGCCCTCCCGGTGCCTAGTTTCACTCCATAACTCTATCTCGCACGATTTCGATGCTTGCCGAGGTTCGATGCAGAGTGGGTCAAGTCGTGTAAGGCTCCGAATCAGCCTTGCCGAGTGGGCTTATCACGGATCCCAATAATCACTCACCATTGTGATCCAAGGCGCTCAGGGAGGAATGAGATGCGACCCCCCATTGCTCAATGAGGGAAGCCTCAGTACTCTTTTAAGATGCCCGCAGGCCACAAATGACAGTACGTCAGGCAATTAGGGCCAGTCTAAAGCTTCTGACTAGCCGTGACCGCCGACGTCTTGCCCTTATCACGATTGCCCAAATGTTAACGTCCATTCTTGACCTCGTTGGCATCCTCCTGCTGGGTCTAGTAACTGCCTTATCTCTGTCTGTCATGAGTTCGGCACCGCAACCAGCGATAGTTGGCAGCACTCTAGAATTTTTAGGACTCAGTAATAGTGATCCGGGAACTGTTGCCCTAGCCCTTGCAGCTGTGGCGGGATTTCTGCTAATTTTGAAGAGTATTTTGAGCATGTTGCTAACCAGGCGAATCCTGCGGTTCCTTGCCAACAGGCAAGCCTTAGTCTCAGGTCGCCTCGCTGCCGGTTTGCTTTCTAGACCACTGCTGCAAGTGCAACAGCAGTCAAGTCAGCAAACCGCATACACCTTGACCGGTGGAGTGTCTGCTGCAACGGTCACGATTTTGAGCCAAGCGACAATAGCGTTGACTGAAACGGCCCTTCTCGTGGTTCTCGCGGTGGGCGTGTTGGCTCTTAGCCCAGTCGTGACAGTCTTCGCCATCGTCTTTTTCGCGGCTGTCAGCATTGCTTTGCAACGAGCGATTGCGGTTAAAGCAGGAAGCAGGGGGCAGCGTTCCGCACACCTATCAGTTCAAGGCATTGCGACCATCCAGGAAGCTTTGCGTACTTACCGTGAAGCGGTTGTTTCACAACGAAGAGGCCTATACGTCCAACGTTTTCAATATCTTTGCCGGCAGCTAGCGATCAACTCAACTGACATACAATTTGCGGCCATGATCCCGAAGTACGTTCTTGAGATTGCCTTGGTTTGTGGCGCGGGAATTCTTGCCCTTTCTCAACTCCTCACGAAGGATCTTCCTTCAGCTGTTGCGATTATTGCCGTCTTCCTTGCGGCCGGTTCCCGCATTGTTCCCTCAATCTTGCGGCTTCAAGGTGCATCCATTGGGATTCGCACTGCGGCTGGTCAGGCTGCGCCCACATACGAGCTTGCCCGAGAGCTCGATCTGGAACACCTCACGTTAGCCAATGCTGATTCATTCGGCTCGGTTAATCCCGCTACCATCCGAGCCAACCTTGAAAAGGGGCATGACGGGTTTGACGGATCTATCTCAATTTCTAACGCTTACCTTTCCTACCCCGGCACCGATACCCCCGCTCTTGCCGCAGTGTCTTTGGACCTGCCTGCCGGAGAATCTCTTGCAATCGTGGGGTCCACAGGTGCAGGCAAGTCCACTCTCGCTGACCTGATTCTGGGAGTTCTCACCCCAGATGCAGGCGTGACTCTGATCGGCGGGTTGACTCCGGCAGAAGCGTTAGCGAACTGGCCGGGGGCAGTTGCCTACGTCCCCCAAGATGTTGCCATGGCAAACGGCACAGTCCGAGAGAACGTGGCATTAGGTCTTCCCGTTGAGATTATCGATGATGATTGGGTGTGGGACGCCTTAAATAGAGCACACCTGGGGCAGTTCCTGCAGGATTCCCGTGAAGGACTGGACACCGTGATCGGTGAGAACGGCATAAAACTGAGTGGGGGCCAGCTCCAGCGCCTTGGTGTTGCCAGAGCCCTCTACACCCGCCCGAGGCTCTTGGTCCTCGACGAGGCCACCAGCGCCCTCGACGCAGAGACCGAACAGGCGATCACCCAAACTTTGCAAGAAATGGAAGGCGCCGTTACCACGGTCACCATTGCTCACCGCTTGGCTACCATTAGGAATTGTGACGTCGTGATCTACCTTGAGGGAGGCAGAGCTTCAATATTTACACCACAGTTGCCTTGGTTGCCTTGGTTTCCGTCCTAGGCAGTTTCGCGCTTTGGGATCTGCGTAACTACTACTTGGCCGCATTCGCTCTGGCGGTGGCCATGGCATTCGGGACAGTCATTGACTCCCTCAGTCGGGTGCGCTGGAAGGCGTTCCTTTCCATTAGCGTTGTCCTTCTTGCGTGCGTGTGGTTGGTTGCTCGCCTTCCGACTGTTTGGACAAGCCAAGGCTCCGTGCGGGAGTTTCTAGAGTCAACTGCCTCGGCTGAATTGGATCGCGCTGGTGCTGAGATAGCAGTCTCCTGCATGGAGGCACCAGCGCACTTTAATGTTTACGCCCAGGATTTTGGGTTGAGTAAGCTTAAGTTTGTTGCTTACTCGGATTCAATCGATTCGGTCCAGTATTACCTTGCGGATTCGCGGCTGTGCCCATTATTTGTTTCCGATCCAGGGCAGTGGCAGGTTGTATGGAGCACAGGTGATTCCAGTTCGTACCTCCTCTACCAGCGAATGGGATTCTAGGGTTTCTTGAACGCTAGCCACATCTCGTTGCCGTATGCCACGTTGGCATCTTCCCTAAACCATGTCCAGTCTTGCTGAAATGCCACGGTGTAAAACTCCAGCTCCAGTTCACCTGGGCCTTTCAGCTGACAACCCTCAGGTGATAATCCTGGACACAGCCCAAGGGTTCTGCGATGAATAGATGCGCGGCATGGTCGTTGACGGTCAACTCCTCATCTCCGACTATGGCCACTTGAATGTGGAGGGGTCAAACTTTGTCGTCTCGCGGTTGAAAGGGTCCACCGGTGCGTTCCGAGCCGCCATTGAAAGGTGACTCAGTGATCAGATCACTAAGTAATCGGGTGCCCGTTGTGTCTCTGAACAGGGACAGTATCGATTGTCTTTGTTCAGAGACAATGCTACACTGTCCTTGAACAAGGACAGGATTACTCATGGATAACATTCAGATTACACACTGGAGCAAGTTCGGTGCCGTGTTAAAAGAGCGGCGCCATTCACTCGGGCTGAGCCAACACGAGTTGGCTGATCGCGCTCAGGTTTCGCGTTCATGGCTCGCCCGCGTTGAGGCGGGGCACCGTGGCGCCGAGTTTGAGCCGCTACTCAGGCTGGTACATGCGTTAGATTTGAAGTTCTCTGTGGGAGATGTGCATGAGGAGGCCGAGGGAGGCACCCCACTGCCCGATCGGGTTCTGAGCGCCGCGGCTGCGCGCGACGCCGCTTGGAAAGTGGGTGAATCCCGTGGCTAACCCTCAGTCCGACAGTAAGGAACTGCTGGTCCTGCTCAATGGCAGTGTGATTGGAAACCTGTACCAAAGAACTGGAACCACTGAAGTGAGTTTTTGTTATGCACCCGACTATGTTGTGGCCGGTGAAACCTCACTGTCAGCTCGATTGCCCATCCAAGGAGCGGCTTTTCCTAGCGGTCGAACTCAGCCGTACCTGGCTGGACTGCTCCCTGAGAACTACGAAGTCAGGTCCCGGTGGGCCAGACATTTCCAAGTTTCGCCAGACGACTATTTCGGATTATTGGCTGAAATGGGTTGGGACTGCCCTGGGGCTGTCCAATTTTGCCGTCCAGCGGATTTTGAGAGAATTTATTCGCGGAGCCAACAATACGTCGCAATTGACAATGCTGCGATTGCTGATCGGCTGAGAGAACTGACTACTCCGGATGCTTCTTGGACCATGCATGGGGAACACTGGTCATTGGGTGGGCAACAGTCCAAATTCGCACTAGCACAACTTGATGGTCAGTGGCTAGAAGCACATGGTTCGGTAGCCACGACCCATATTTTCAAGCCCGGGGTGCAGACCCTGAAGTATCAAGCCCTTGTGGAACACCTGACCATGCGAGCTGCATCATTTCTTCACATTGACGTTGCACCCACTACCTACCTGCAATTCGCGGATCAGTGGGCGATCGTGGTGGAACGGTTCGACAGAGTAGTTAGGCCTGACAATCACATCACGAGGGTGCATCACGAAGACATGTTGCAGGCGCTCGGCCGGTTACCCGAATTCAAATATGAGGAACGGAAAGGGCCGGGTTTGCGCAACATGGCCCAACTCTTGAATCGAGACTCACTGTCCCCTGCCAGTGACAGGCGTGCTTTGGCTGACTTCCTGATTATCAATGCAGTCGCAGGTGCACCAGATGGTCATGCCAAGAACATCGCGCTACTTCGAACTGAACGAGGATCAGTCTTCGCTCCATTATTTGACCTGGCGACTGGACTGGTATACGAGTCAGAGACCGTTGAGCGAAATATTGCCTTATCCGTTGGAGGGACTCGAGAAGTTTCAAAGATACACCGCAAGCAGTGGGAGAAAGCTGCGCAGATCCTTGGGCTGTCACCTGAGGCAATGATTGCTCGAGTTGAAAATATGGCTGCAGAATTCCCAGACGCCTTTGCTCGTGCATGCACTGAATTACCTGACGCAGAAGGCGTTGATCAAATTCTTGAACGAGTTTTACCGCGACTTAAAAGTCGCTCGGAAAAGATCTTGTCCCGACTTTAGTCAGTTTCGCTTGGTAATTTTTCGCAGCGGTTTGGTGAGTTTCCAGGACCTACTGCTCAGGACGTGAGCAAGAGCGGCTGTGTCCGCAGAACTGGCGCTGGTAGTGCTCAGCGGGGTGGTGGGCATGCTGACGATCCTTGCCGCGAATTCAGTGAATTTATCCGCAAAATGATTCCAGGTGAGGTCCGTTGCAATGGCCCGGAGTTGATGGGTTCTGTTCGGGTCGGCGAGTTGCTGCTCCAAGTCGTTTGCGAACTCGGTGATTCTCCAGTGCTTTGGTGTGTTGCTCCCCTGTGCAACTTCCTTAAGTGGACCGAAGTCGGCGAAAGTGCTTGTGGTTTCCAGGGCGGCCGCCTCATGCGGGACAAAACCAAACCCTTCAGCACTACTGGGGTAGATCACTGCTTGCGCGTTCTTGAGCAACCATGTTCGTTCTTGGCTGGTGACGTGTCCCAACGTTGTGATGTCACCCCGCAGGTTGACGTGCTTGTTGGTGAGTTCCTTTTCAGAGTCTTTGGAACTACTGCCCTTGACGTGCAATCCGGCGAGAACCAGATCGAATTGATGACCGCGGTTGAGCAGTTCTTGCCAGACTTTGATGGCAAAGTCGCGGTTCTTGTGTTGAAAGTCGTTGCCAAGGACCAACAGAAATGGTTTCGTGGTTGTTATTTCGGTGGGCTGGGCGGCCTCGGTGTCTTGGTCCAAGTGATCGAGACCGAGCAGTATCGCTTGGATTCTTTTGTGATCAAGGCGTGGGGTTTCTTCATAGAGACGTTTGGCAACATCTTTGCTAATTGTTGTGATGCCATCAACGCTGAGGGCGATCTTGCGTTGCAGACCCCGGTACGCAGCCCAACCCTCTGGTGAGCCGTGGTAGCGCGCAATGTCGTAGGCGATTAGGTCCAGGTAGGTCGTGATCACTCTCTTTCCCAGTTGCCTTGCTTGGGAAATGTCAATTCGCTGATCAATTTGGTTGGGGTACCAGATCACATCAGTTTGGGACTCGAGTTGTTCCGGTGTTGTCGCCAGGCTGACTTTGGGGTGGTCGGTTAGGTGGGCTGCATAAGCGGGGAGTTCGTCAAGGCCGACGAGGCGAATGCTTTTAATGCTGGGTTGGTTCGCGATAGCGGGAATGGCCGCGGTAGTGAGGACTTGCGCTCCAGTTTCGTGCGGTCCAAGCCAAGTGACATCAATGGTCAGTGTCAGGCTGTTCGGGTCAATGCTCGACTTGTTGAACGCTTCGAAGTGGGAGCCACTGGGGTCTTCGCGTTCCTGCAGATCCATGGAATTCGGTTCGCGGACCGTGGGAGCGGTTTTCATATCACGCGTGTTGGTCAGCCACCAGTCATGCCATAAACCGCGCTCAGATGCTTGGGTTGCCCAGAGTTCCACGTCTTCATTAGCAGCTACCAGGTCATTGTTTGCAATGGCAATGACGACACCGGCGGGAGCGGTTGCCCGCAGAAATGTTGATTCATGTTCTGGGTGGTAGTGGACACTGACACTGGCAATTCTTGGATCCGAGTCAAACCGGTCACCAATAATCTGAATGCGATCCATAGTGAGCAGGGCTGGGTCGCCCACGACATGAATCTTGGCGCCCTTGCGGGTTGTGAACTCGGTCATTACAGCGCCTCATACATTCTGGGTAAATCCTGATTCAGGGCTAGTGAGTAGTAGGGGTCAGTTGCTCCAGTATTCCACCGCTGGTCAAAAAGCTCTTGCTCCCGTGGGTCAGCCTTCCTCCGCACAATAGATGCACCCTCGTGGTGGGTGAAGTGAGCATAAGGCGTCCAGGCAATTCGGTAGTTCTTTGCCCGTAGCTTCAGGCAGTAATCCACATCGTTGAAATCGCGGGCGAAATCGGTGTCAAAGCCGTGGACTTGGGCAAATGCTTTCTTGCTGGTCAGCATTGCGGCCGCGGTGACGGCTGAATAGTTGCGCGGGGTGAGGGCGCTCCCGAAATAGCCATACTCGCCTTTTGATCTAGCTATGAACGGGTGGGTTGGCCCGCCGGGCAGCATTACGACCCCAATGTGTTGTAGTTTCCCATCGGGGTAACTCAGCTTCGCGCCAACAGCTGCGACGTTCTCGATTTGAGCGATCTCCAGCATTCGAGTAATTGGGTTTTCTTCGATCGCTTCAGTGTCGTCATTGAGTAAGAGCAGGTATTCGCTCTGTTGATCTGCATTTTCTGCGCCGAGATTGATTGCCTCGGAAAAATTGAAGTCGCTGGTGGCGTAGGTCACCTGCTTGTCGGCGCCAGGAATCGGGGGTTGTTCGTTGGTGGTGACCACGATTATTTCAAAATCCATGTCGCTCTCCTGCCGCTTAAGCGTCTCAATAGCCGCAAAAACATAGGGTTTTTTGGTTTTGTCATTAAGGGTAAGTGCGGTGGGAATAATCACTGAGACTTTAGTTTTTCGTGCGATCGGGTGAATTTCATTGAGGCCTTGTACTTGGCTGGGCTCGACGGTGCCACCACCGAATGCGGTGTTGAGGTAGTCCTGTTGTGCGCGCGCCGCTGCCTGTTGCGCCCACGGTTTGGCTTCAATCGTAAGTGCGGTTGATTCACTCCACGCGCGCCAGTGGTAGAGCGGTAAAGGCACGTGCACAACGTGTGCTTGTGGTGCGGCCAGTTGTGGGAGTAAACGCAATGCCAGATCAAAGTCTTGGGCGCCGTCCATTTCAGTGCGAAGACCATTGACTTCTCTGACCATCTGGGTTTTCCAAATAGTGAAATGGCACAGATACATCTGGGTGAGGAGGAGCTCCGGGGAGAAATCGGGTTTGCAATACAGCTCAGAGTGCTGATTGCCGGGGTTGATTTTGTCTTCGTCCGAATAGATTGCTTCGGGGTGATTGTTCTGCTCAATCGCTTTGCTGAACTCTTCGATACACCGAACACCAAGGGCGTCATCGTGGTCAAGCATGCCGAAATATTCCCCGGTTGCGCGTTCGAGTCCCGCGTTGATCGCTGCAGAAATCCCACCGTTTTCATTATTTAAAATTGTGATTTTTGGGTTATTGGTTGCCGCAAGTTCAGTGAGGTAGTCGTTAACGCTTGGGTGGGTGGAGCCGTCGTTACTGATCACAAGTTGCCAATTAGTTGCGCTTTGATTCAGGACAGATTCAATGCATTGCGTGAGGAATTGAATCGGGGAGTTGTAGACCGGAATCACAATCGAGATTGTGGTGGGGAAAGTCACTGACCCGGGAGTGTGCTCACTTGCTTGGACTAACCACGCCGTGTAATTCTTGCCAATATTGCGTTCATAGAGTTTACGCTTTAGATAACGTTTAGTCCGGCCGAGCCGGCGGCGGACTTTGATCAGGGGGTTTGATTCGCTCATGTGATGGTGAAAGTGGTTGGGAGGTCAACAAAACCTTGGCCGATTTCCCCGCCAACACTGCGGACCGGAAATTCCAGGACTTCATTCCAATTGTCCAAGGTTTGAGTGCCGGTGTGGTCAAACACATCAATGTGGATTCGGTAACGACCCGGAAGTAGTGGGGTGTTTTCGAGGGTGGCGATTACTTCGTGGTCGCCATTGATCGTGCCAAAATCGGTTCCCCGCTTGTGGTTACTAATCATGGCAACCAGTGGGCCAGATTCATGTTGAAAAGCAACCCGAACATTGGGGCCAAGAACCGGCGCAGTGGTGGTCAAATCCACCTGGATTGCCATTGAGGTTCCGGTCTCCGCGTGACTGAGCGCCTCTTTTGTTACCGGGTCAATAATGCTGGCGCCCTTAATTCGCAGCTTTCCCTCGGCTACTTCCTCGGGGTTGCGGGTTGCGGTGATCTGACGGCTGCGCGCTGATTCTTCGGTGTTCACTTTTTGCAGGTAGGCCGCAATGACTTCGGTTGTGGGGCCGGTTTGTTCCACGTGTCCGTGATCGAGCCAGGTGATTTCGTCACACAATCCTTCTAGTGAACCTAACCCGTGGCTGACCACAATGATTGTTTTTCCGGCCTTGCGCAGTTTTGACAAGTGGTCAAAACACTTGCGTTGGAATTCCTCGTCACCCACCGCGAGCACCTCGTCCACCAACAGGATTTCGGGGTTCATGTGGACGGCGACAGAGAACCCGAGCCGGACATACATGCCACTGGAGTAGTGCTTTACCGGGTCGTTAATGAATTCACGAATTCCACTGAAGTCAATGATTTCATCGGTTGCGGCACTGATTTCTTTTCTGGTTAATCCAAGGATCGAACCGTTGAGGGAAATGTTTTCCCGGCCGGTCATCTCTGGGTGAAAGCCAGCGCCCAGTTCAATTAAGGCGGCGAGGCGACCGTGTGCTGAAATTGTTCCTTGAGTGGGGCGGTAGATCCCACTAATCAACTTAAGCATAGTTGATTTACCCGAGCCATTGTGACCGACGAGTCCGTACACACTGCCTTTGGGGACGGTGAAGCTCACATCTTTGACTGCCCAAAACTCGTTGGTGTTCTTGGCTTTTCCGCGAACTAACCGCTCTTTGAGGCTCGTGCGACGGTCAGAGGCCCGGATGAATTTTTTGGAGACATTGTGGACTTCGATCGCGTTCTTTGCGGTCGATGAGCTCGCGTTTTCTACCGTCACAGGAGTTCTCCAATGTCCTCGCTGGTGCGTTCAAAGACTTTGAAACCAATAGTGAACACGGTCGCGCCGAAGACCAGCAGTGCTGGGATAACCCACCATTCGGGGGCTCGCAGTGAATACATCACGTCGTGCATAGGTAGGACAAACCACGACAGCGGATTCGCCATCACAATGCTTTTCAGCCAACTCGCACTGTCCTCGATTACGCTGATCGGGTACAGGATCGGGGTAAGAAAATACAGCGCACCCAGGGCGACGGTCACCATGTATTGCACGTCACCAAAACGCGTGTTCAAGATCGACAGAATCAGGCCGATTCCTTGGGCGAAGAGCGCCATGGCAATCAGGATCGGGATGGCCAGGATCCAGGTCCAGGAGACGTTGAGCAGGACCAGGAAAAGTGCGATCAAGACGACTAATTCGAGGATCACTTGAATAAATTGGACTAACGATGCCCCGATAACTGGCGCCCAGGCCGGGAAATGCACTTTTCGGAGTAACTCCCCATTGGAGCGAAGTTGGGCCATGGAACCGACCACCAGGCCAGAGAACACGTTGAAAGTCACCATTCCGGTGAACAGGAAGGCCGCGAAGCTGGATTTATCCGGATCTGAGCCAAGTGGGGGTGGGACGATCCGAAAAACGAGGGTAAATACGGCCGTGTAGACCAAAAGGTTCGCTAGGGGCTGTACGAGGGACCAGCCCCAGCCCAAAGCACTCTGCCGGTACCGCGTGGCGATCTCACGCACAGCAAAGGCGCGGATCAGCGCGCGCTGCCGGTAAAGAGTGCGTAACAAATCAATCTCCCAAGGTGTCGGGTTCCCATGGTAACGACAGGTAGTCTGAGGGCGACAAACCATGGAGGTATAAATGTTGAAAAGATCTAAGTCCCGCCTGGGACATTTGGCTTTGGCCGCGAGTATGACTCTCGGGCTGGGTATCGGGGCAACGGTTGTGACCGCTACCAGCGCCTCTGCCGCACAAGGCACCTTTATCGCTACACCCAATGGCATGGCCGGCGTGGCCCAAGAAATCGTGGTTTCGGCACCAAAACTGCGGAATCAGGCAGTAATTCTTGGTTTCCAAGTTAATGGGGCCGGTTCCTCGCTGCAGACCACAATTGGCGCTAACGGCTACGGCTACATTATTTGGACACCCGGCTCTGCCGGCGCGTGGACAATCAGTGGTCTGGGTAATGCCGTTGCCCTTGGCACAACCACGGTCACGGTGGCTGCGTTGCCGACCCAAACCATCCTGATGGCGCCCAATAATGTGCAACTGGGTGTGGGTAACCCAATTACCGCGGTTGTCTCAGCAACGGTGGGGACTTGGGCACCGGAAGGCACCATCGCGGTTCGCAATGCGAATGGCAATATTGTTTCCTCGGGAACGCTGGCTTTGGTTCCTGGCTCGCAGACTTCACAGGTCACCATGAGTTGGACACCTGACGGCGGCGGGAACTACCCACTCTTTGCGACTTTCACTCCCACTGATGGGATAAGTGGTTCATCTGTTGCACCAGAGTCCTCTCCGTTTGTGAATTCCGGTGTCACCGCTGTGGCACTTCGCTTCCCGCCAGCGCTTTACGTGGGTGAGCCAACCCTGTTGGGCGCAGTTCTTGGGACTGGTTTTCCCGCTGGATCGGTCGCATTTAGCATGAATGGGGTGGGAATCACGGGTTCAATTGGAATTGCCGCACAGGGATCAGCGTCCACCCAATGGACTCCCTCAACCGGCGGCGTGGTCAGCATGGGAGTCAGCTACTCGGCTGAATCCGCTGGGCCAGGGGGCGCTCGCAGTGGCACCAGCACCCAATCAATCAACGTATTGCCCGCTCGCGCGGACGATGCAATCACTACTCGGGCATCGGGCTTGGGAATCTGGAATGAAGGATCGCCAGAAGTTCTCGTCGCCGGTGCAAACACCACTCTGAGCGGTTCCAGTGGCTCTGGTTCACCGGTCGTCTTCTCCGAGAATGGCCCGTGCGTAATTGCAGGTACCACCTTGACAGCGCTTGCCGCTGGACAGTGCACGGTCACCGCGACCACAGCTGGCAATGCAACCCTCAAACCAGCAACGGAAGTCTACGTGCTCAGCGTTACAGCTCCACCACGCAAAAAGGGTCGAGGTTAATTAACTCAACCTACTGTTGTGGCTGTCACGAGAAATCGTGGCAGCCACACGTATTTCTAGTTGCTGCCGCGGCCTTTACGTTTGCGTAGCGGGGCCGTTACTTTCCAGGAACGAGTATTAGTCAGGTAGTCGAGTTCCTGCCGCAGTGCTTGTGCTGCGCTTTTATGCGCGAGCACCTGCCCCTGCTGGTCACTGGCTTCAAGAATCACAAAGGAGCGGATACCCAGGAATTTTTCAATTGAGTCAGTTGCATCGGTGACATTAAAACTGACCAATGCTCCTTCGCCTTGTGCACCGCTACCTAAATTGAGTTCGAGTACCGACCCCAAGTACACCTGCTCACTTCGTGGTCCACCCGGTCCGGTCGTTGCAACAGTGACGACGCCTGGCATGGATCGGGTTGCTAACAGGGCAATGAGTTCACCAGAAACCGGGCGTTGAATTGTGAGGTCGATCCGGTTACCCGGTCGCACTTGGTAACCCCAAGTTTGTGGCGAACCGAAATTTCCGCGTAACGCTGAGTCGACAATCTGGTAGTCCCCTTGATCGCGTTGCTGTTGCAGCAGTGGGGTCGCGCCGTGCTCGGCTTTGTGGGCGAAGTACTGGTCCGAGTGACCAGCGTCAGGCGCGGTTGGATTAATAGCCAGGACATATTCCTTGCCTAAAACGATTTCGGGGTACATGGCTTCCCTCACTGGTGTTGATTGAGCAATCTTGATTTCGTTGATTAACACACTTGCTACGTGATCCCACGTCACCGTGTGCATTGTGTCTTGACCGGGATCCTGCTTGGACTTTTGATTGATGAGCTCTTCGCGCTCACGGCGATTTACTTCATTGAGGCCGTACTGCTCAATTTTTGCGACCAAGCTTTCCTGGTCCTCGGAGTCAAAGTAGACCGCGAGGTCACCGCCTGCTTCCGGCAGTGAGGAATTATTTGCAACGATTGGCACTTTTGAGAATGCGAGAGACTCTGAGACGGGTAGCCCCCAGCCTTCGTAGCGGGAAGGGTAAATCGTGAACTCACAATGTTCATAAAAACTCGCGAGTTCGCTGTCGCTTACGCTGGTGCTGAGCACACTTACTTTTCCACCCAGACCACCGGTTTCAAGGTACTGATCAATAAAGTCGTTGCTGTTCCAACCAAGGCGACCGATACACACCAGGTCGGGGACGTTCTGCGCGCCGTGGGTGTTGATTAATTCCTGCCACGCATTTAAGGCCAGTAGGTGGTTCTTGCGGGACTCAATTGTTCCCACAAACAGAACATAGGCCCGTGGCCACGGGTTGTGTGTTGGTTGCGTTGGTGCCAGACCACCCGGTAGACCGGTGACACCACCGTCGGGTGCGGGAAGTTCGTGTTGTGAGCAGTAGTCAACGAAGTCGTTGCGACTGGACCGGCTAATTGCGGGTACCCGGCTCGCTGTTGTCGCAATCAGGTGGAGGTATCGGTCAAAGAGTCGGTTCACGGCGGCGGTGTGACCGGTTTCCATTACCGGGGTGAGGTCATAGAGCAGGGTCACCAATCGGGTTCCCCGAGCGTGGGCATCTCGCGCAGCCAACATGAGCGAGTCCGCGATCCACAGTGCCCCCAGAAATACCAGAGTCGAGTGTGCGCCGGTATTTATTGGCTGTGCAGTTTGTGCACGCTTGAGGGTGCGGCTTGCTTGCTGGGCGAGTTCGTCCCGATTGGGGTTTGTGCGCACCCCGACTGTGATCAATTCCTGTTGTTCTTGGGCATTAAGTGCAATGAAGAATCCCCGAGTGCGGTCGAGTACTACCGCGTGCGCGTTACTGTCCGTGGCTAAAATTCGTGGGGTTGTCTCGACCACGACCCGTTGAACACCTGACACAGATTCCTTGCGCTGGAGAAACTCAACCAGGTCAGTGACGTCAATATAGGTTGCTGCCCGCGCCTCGCTCACTTATTTAGCCTACCTGTGAGCAGAAACACCAGATCTGCGCTGCGCTTAATACTGCGACCCGCGTTCCCCACGTGGTGGCGAACCCAATCTTTGCTGCCCTGGTGTTGTGCTTGGGTATCTAGGCCCACTTGCTGGGATGGGGAGATCCGGTAATTAATCACCGGCACACTATCGAGCAACATCGCTTTTTTGCTGACCGCGGCAAGGCTCCACCAGCGGTCATGTAGCCACCCTGTTGGAATAGTTGCTGGCAACCTGCTCGGGCGAACCGCACTCGCGCCACCGGTAGCAATTGAATGCTTCACCGCGTACGTGAACTGTGCGCGCCTGGTCAACTCACTCCAGTGTGCGGGAACGGGAAAAGTAGAGCGAAGGGTCGGATTCGTGGAATTCGTCGAATTCGTGGTGTACCCATCACTTGCCAGCATGGCGGCTTGGGGGAAAGAGGCCATCATGTGGCTTTGATGCTCAACGCGATTAGGCAGCCACGTGTCGTCGTGATCACCCAAGATCACAATGGATTCTGGTGGGGCGCACCGAACGCCTTGGAGGAAATTACTGGCAATCCGAGTCGAGGGGTCAGTTGCCGCACTGATTGAGGCGATCGCAGTGATTCCGCGTTCGGAAAGAATGCTGCGGGTTGAATCAGTTGAGTTGTCATCGATAACAATTAGTTGATCAAGTGGCCTAGTTTGGCTATCAATACTGTCTAGTAGCTCCACTAGGAACTGCTGTGAATTGTGGGTAACGAGTACGCCGACCACCGGGTTGCGCTGGACACTATTCATGAGCCAGCCAATTTCTTAATTAAAATTTCGTAATCGTCGGTGACTTTTTCCCATTGATAAAAATCGGTGATTCGCTTTCGACCAGCTACCGAGAATTCCTCTAACTGGATTGGTTCGAGTGAATCAAACTCGGCGGCGAGCTGTTGTGAATTGGACCAAAATAGGGCTTGCTCGTGTGTGACCTCACGGTTGAACACACAATCAAATGCCAATACGGGTGCACCGCAACCCATTGCCCGCAACAGGCTCGGATTGGTACCGCCCACCGAGTGGCCGTGAATATACGTACGTGCATGTGCGTACAGTTGATTGAGTAGATCCTGGTCGAAGATCCCGCCCACCATGCGAATATCTCGATCCGGATGTGCACTCACTAATTGCGTGATCTGATCTGTGTACCCATCGGCGTACGGGGCGCTGCCCACAATTACTAATGGCTGCACATTCTCGCTTTCCAGGTAGCCGTGCACCGCTTCATAGACATGGTTCTCCGGTTCAAACCGCGACACAACTAGATGGTAGTTCCCTTTTTCTAGTTCCAGCTCGCCCAGGCGCTCAGCCGGGGGGTGGAGAACCTCGGCTCCATAGGGAATTACCCAACAATCACGGCCATAAGTTTCCCGCACATGGTCCGCGATCCCTTGGGCGTCAGCGATTACCTCTTGGGCAGAATTAATCGCGCGCTTTTCCGCCCACGTGTAGTACTTCGCGCCCAAGCCACGCCATTTCGCGCGCTGGGATTCCAGGCCATCCAGGTGGATTGCGGTGGGAATTTTCGCGAGCTTGAGCGGGGTGAGCAGGGGGGCATTGCCCGCATTGAGAAGCAGGCAGACATCCGGGCGGTCTTTTGTGATCGCGTGGGCGGCACTTAGGGCAGTGTGACTCAATGTCTCGGCCATGCGGTGCTTGATCGCGGGCAGATTAACCAACTTCATGCCTTTAAATTGCGTGATTTCCTGGCCCGGATTCCGGCAATACACCGTGACTTCGTAACCGCGCTCGGCCAATCGGCTGCCGATTTCCTCGACCGCGGTCTCAAATCCCCCATAGAGCGCTGGCGCCCCGCGGGTGCCCATCAGTGCGATTTTCATAGTGACCGGCGATTCATGAAATGTGATGCTGCTCGTTGTCCATAAAGTGAAAGGCGATCATGTGGCAAAGAGACAGGTGGAGATCCTCGATGCGACCCATGTGATCACTCGGGGTATTGATGTGGACATCAGCTAAGTCACCCGACTTACCGCCAGCAAAGCCAGTCATGGCCACGCTGGTCACATTGAGTTCCTTGGCACGATTCTGGGCAGCGAGGATATTGGGTGAATTACCCGACCCACTGATTGTCACCAGGATGTCACCTGGCTGGGCCAAGTTCGTGAGTTGTTCAGCAAAGACAACATCGAAACTCACATCATTGGCATACGCCGAGATGGTCGAGATTGAGTCAGTGAGGGCAACAACTCGAAAACGCGTTGGTTTCTGGTAACTCGCACCCTTGCTCAAGTCTGTGGCAAAGTGGCTCGCGGTAGCGGCGCTGCCACCATTTCCTGCAGTGAAAACGGTATTTCCCTCACTGCGTGCTTTCTTGAGCAGGTCAATGAACTGCTGAACCGGGGCAAGGTCAACCGCTTGATACGCGGACAAGACTCGTTCGCGGTATTGCTCGATACTCTCGCTCAAGTTTGCCTCGCTCATGCATTGCCAACTTCCCGTGCTAGAAGTGCTGCGCCAAGGAGAACACTACGGCTACCCCAGTGCGCCACGGTGACCTCCGGGGGTTTGCGCCCCCATGCGCTGCACAGCTCCCCCAATGAGTGCGTGAGGGCGCTGGTCAAACGATTCCCCATGGCACTCATGCCTCCACCAATACAAATGACAGCTGGATCCAGCACTGTGACGGCCGACCAAATTCCAGCTGTGAAGTCAGCTATCCATGAGGCAAAATTCATTTCATCATTGAGGTACTCCTGGGCGGAAAGGCCCGTGCGCTGTTCGATCCACAACCCACTACACACACGCTCGAGGCAGGCTGTGCCGCCGCAGGAACACTTGTTCACTTCATAGCTCTGCTGCGGGTGAGGAACTTGGAGGTGTCCAAACTCGCCTGCCAGTGATTGCTGACCACTCATAATCACAACACCATTGTTGCCCGGGGCCAATAGTGCTATCGCACCACCAATGCCCGTGCTCACGGTGACGTAGGCAAAAATTTCATTGGTTCGCTGCGGTGGTCTGGCCTGCGCGTAGGTAGTTGCCTCAGCCAGAGCACCTGCTTTGGCATCATTGATGCCCGCGATGGGCACACCATTCAAACTCGATTGAGCGCTGAAGAAATCACCGATGGCGACATCTTCCCAACCGTCAATATGCAGTGACTTCAAGCAACGCTGGGTCTGAGAATCGAATTGCCCGCCAAACCCCACACCAATCGCATCACAGGTGCCATGGTCACTTGTGACCTGCTCGCATGCTTGATTGATCCAGTTGAGCATGTCTGTGGCAGTTGGGGTGGTATTGGGTTGGAATAACTCTCGGGTTTGCACTGTTCGCACGTCAACGAATTCGGGGGCATCGTCAATAAAATCTATGCGCGCGACAGAGACTTTTGTTCCGCCAATATCAATCGCCAGCGTGTGCACGACTCAATGGTATGCGCGATGCTAATCTGTCACGGTGCAGGCGACCCCGTATTCAATCTCCGGACTGTGGCGGTTTGACCCAGTACTTCGGCCCGACGACCGCGGGGTGTTCCTCGAGTCTTTCAAAGAATCAGTCTTTGTTGAAACCGTGGGTCATTCCTTTGATTTAGCCCAAATGAATATTTCGGTTTCCCGAGCGGGAACCGTTCGTGGAGTCCACTTTGCCGATGTCCCCCCGGGGCAGGCAAAATACGTGCAATGTTTCTCCGGGAAGATTCTCGACATCGTGGTCGATATTCGGGTGGATTCACCAACTTTCGGACAATACGAGGCGATTGAACTTGATGCAGATAGCCGCTCGGGACTGTACATATCCGTTGGATTGGGTCATGCGTTCTGCGCATTGAGTGATTCGGCCACTGTCGGGTATCTCTGCTCGGAGGGTTATTCACCCGAGCGGGAGCATGGTATTCACCCACTTGACCCTGATTTGGCTTTACCGTGGCCCCAAGGCGAGCATTCGGTGCTTTCTCCCAAGGATGCTGCCGCGCCGCTACTTGCTGAAGCGATTGCTTCGGGCTTACTGCCGCAATACCGCGAATGTGTTGAATTTATTTCCGGGCTCTCACACTAATTTGGGTGACTCATAGAGCCGACCTAAAGCTTAATGCCAGATTGCAGATTGCAGATTGCAGAGATTGGGAATGCACAGGTTTAGAAGTTGTAACCGCCGTCAAGTTTGACATTGGGGTAGGCCTTCGTGTCCAGCTGCATTTTAGGACCGTACTTCCAGGAACCTGCCCACCACGCCAACGCCATTTGTTGTAGCGCATATTCCTCTTTGCCGAGCTTATAGGATTCTTCGACATCGCCCTCGGCATAAATGTGGCCGTCCTTCCAGCGCAGTTGCAGGGCTCGGGTGTCACGCGCGTGGGCCGCTAAGAATTCATCTGCGCGGGTGTCTGGTGCTGAATACACATTGGCAAATCCGTCAACGCCCACGAATGTGGCCGGGCGGCGTACGCCCCAACTGACTCCCATCGGGTAATAGATTTGCCCGAGTGGTTGGTACACCGTTCCGCCAGGTGCTGCATACGGTGGACTTGTGAACTCAACAACGCTGAGTGCTCGGTACACAATGTCCGCGTTGTAGAAGAAAGCTTCAGGTACCGGGATCCTCGCTGCTCGAAGCAGTGTCGCCGCCCACCACAGGTGCTGCACATTTTGCGTGTAATCGGGGTTCACGATTCCCCGGTTGGTGACGGTGCCATCTTCATTGGCATTGGTCCCCGGTAACCGCAGGGCAACATTGATGCCATTAATTGATTGGGTTTTGGTGAGATCACCGGGTCGGCTAAATGCCGCAAGGCTCAACGCAATCGCGCTTTCTTTCCAGATCTTGGCATTTTTGTGTGTGGGCATCATGGCCAGCGCAAGTGTTGGGGCCAACAGATCCCACGAAACTTCATCGGCTTTTGAATTTCCGGGGGAGATTTCGCTCCCAACTCGATCGCGGAAATAGCGAGGGCCCCTGCGCGCCGCGGCATTTGCTTCGCTTTCCACCATGGCAGCCACGTACCCTCGCTCAGCTTGACTGAGCCTGTCCCAGAGCATCCATCCTGCTTGGCCCGCGGTAGCCGCCCACAGCGTCGATTGCCACGTCTGGCCCCAGCCACCCAGGCTGGTCGACTGGTGTTGGCATGCGATCGAGCGAATATGCCAAATTGCATAATCTTGAACTTTCTTGCGACTCAACCCGTCAAAATTTTTAAGTTTCGTAGTGGTGAGCAGGGTTGCGGCGGACATTGCAGCATTCGCATTGCGACGAATTGATTCCTCGGACGTTCTCTTGGTACTGATCGGGTCGTAATAGGTGGTGTTCCAACGATCGTCTAATCTGCTCTTTCGGTCATTTCGCACCAGGTAGGCAACACCGTCTTCCAAGGTCGAACGAACCTCACGGTTGCCCTCGATCCCTCTGGTGCCATTGAGGATGAGTGGTTTACGCACTTTCTTCCCGATACCCCGAGTTCGTTCTTCACTGGCGCGGGTCTGGGTTGGGCATGCGTCTTTCCCACCGACCCGTTGCCCCACCAGTGGGATCGATCCACTTGGCATGCTAAAAGTTGCCTTCGAAGTTTTCTTTACTTTCTTGAGGTTCCCCATGAAGAACCAGTCCCGGCCCCGAACTAAGGCTGGTGTGTCGCGACCGTTTGCATTCCAGTCGCCGGCCACCGCAATATCGGTGGATAGACCCAGTGAGAAAAAAGCAACCCCCACATTAAGTTCAGGGCTACCCTGGTAGGTAACTTTCTTGCCGAGCACCTTTGGTTTTTTGGTTACCCCCGTGAATCGGAGCTGAAATTGACCGGCTCGATACACCCCAAGATCAGTTTTCCCGTCGCCGTCCCAGTCACCACTAATGGGTTGATCCCCCAATTGACCGAACTGATCGGTTGCTTCACCACCGGAGGTGAGCTGCCACAGCCAGGTTCCATTGCGAAAAATTCCGCGATCGGCGCGCTTGTCAGCGTCTATGAGAGCGGTGACCGGGATGTCACCTGGCTCCCCGCCCCACCTGCCCATGTTTTCCCATTGTGGCGAATCAACACTTGAGTTGGTGTAGGCCCACTCACCGTCCATATAACGACCCGGCGTTGCCACGCCGTTGCCGTTCCAGTCCGCCATCAGGGCGGTACCTTCACCTTCGGGTAGATCCATGCGGGTGCGACTTGTTCCATCAACCCCACTGGCCCATGTGACCCACGTGCCACTGCCTGGATTACCCGCTGCCGGGATTGAACTCACTTGCGAATTGGTGCGCTTTTTGGCAGTTGCCGGCTTCGTTGCAGTCAATGGAAATAACGTGAAGACCAGTGAGCCAACTGCAATAAGTGCTGCTGATTTTGTGAATTTCACAGGCTACATTCTTCGCACATTGCATTAGAAGGCATGGGGACCCGCGTGGATATCACCCGGGTGGGGTCTTGATTGCGCGCCCAAGGGGTGACCAAATCCCCGGAAACCCCACGGAATGACAACACGTTGATCTTCAGATTTTGATCAATTCGTAATGCAAACTCGACGTAGTCCAGGGTCTTTTCGTCATAAGGAAACGGCGGCAGGCCTTCATAGAAAGTTCGTTGATTAACGCTGGTCACTCCGGTCAAGCTAGATACCCAGAGATTGACCAATGTTCCCGCACCATCTACCAGAAATGGGGTGAACCCAGGATTGGGTTCAGCTGAAATCGCCCCTCGGATAATCGCTTCACCCACCAGTGGGTCTTCAATTCCAGCCATACGCGTATTCGCAGCTTCGATGCCGGGGGCAAATGTGAATCCAGCGGACATCGGGGTTGGGGTCACTCCCAAGTAGCCATAGGCGCACACACTGATTCCACCGGCGACGGTCATTGCACCTAACTGCTTTGCCGTGGATGCATCTCGCACCACCCGCATAACAATCACCGCAGCGAGTGCGATCACAATCGGTGTGAACACCAGCATCGCCGCACTGAGTGACTTGAGCACGTAATAGGAAGAAACCCGGCTCACATTGGCTGCGTCCGTTCCCGGAATAAATATGACCGCCAGGACAGCCATCATGATTGCCGGGGCGCCAATTGCAATGGCAAGTGGCCAACTGCGCTTCCACAGCATCAGGATCGCGATCGCGGCAAGTACTGGTGCTGCAATGCCCAACGCAATGTTGAACGGCACCATCCCGGTTGCTACTGCGCCAATGTCAGAACTGAGTTCACCAGCACTTGACCCGGGCCGAACGATTGCTTGAATCTGTTGAAATGCCAGAACGGCGCCGAGAACGAAGGTTCCGGCGACCCACAACAGCGCCCGCGAAGGCTTCAGGGTCCACATCGCAATCAAAACGACAACCCCGGCTGGGATAAGTCCGATCACCATCGGGGTCCACAAATTGATGACCACAACGGTCGCAGCCGGGATCACAAACCAGCCATATGTCACCGCACTGCGCATACTGCGTGCGCTGATGTAGCTGGCCGTTGCGATGATTGTTACCCCCAGCACAAAGTTGGTGAATCCCGCGTTGAAAAACAGGGCTGGACTGCCCAGCAGCGTGAACATTCCGGTGGCAAACACGGCGAGCACCGATGCTTGCTTGGCGTACTTTTTCCCGCTCACCCGGCGTGCGAGGTCACCTGCGATCCAGGCAAGGAACATCATGCACATGGCAAATGTCACTGCTGAACAGATAATGAACGGCCACAACAATCCAATCCGACTAAGGTCCGCAGATCCCACTGCGCGCTCGCTCAACGCCCACACGGTGCTGTGTAGTGACGGGTACCACTGATTCCACGCTTCACTTCCGTCGATCGTGGTCCAGGCACTACTTTGTTGCATGTAGGTATTGGCAAAAGTTGTGAAATGTCCTTGATTATCCCAACCGGAGAAAAAGAGGCCACTGAGCATTTCGTAGTCATTGCGCCCGACATAGGAGCCAAGAATCCACCCAGCGGTGCCGATAAACAGTCCCAGCAGCATCACTTCCACAAGGGTTGGCGCACTCACCGGTACGTAGCGCAACCGAGGAATTAAACGCAGGGACAAAGCCCCCAGCAAAATTCCAGTTAACGTCACACGCGCTGTTAATGAGTCAATCGGCATGGCGCTAGCTCGCGGATAAATCACAGCGATCAATGCCAAGATGACGATTGAGGAAATGATGAACCGCTCAAGGCGCCCGCGCCCCCATGGTGGGACAATCGACAACAGCACAATCGTGACAATGAACCCCACCACAGGTACAAGGAAAATCAGGGCGATAGCTATTGCCGTGAGGCCACCAAGAATCACGAGCAGTCGGTTGTTTTTCATCGCTTGAAGCCTATTTCGGCGTTAACCGGACCTGACTGCACGGCCGACACTGTTCCGGTTGCGTCGACAATCTGCATTCCAGGCTGCCGAATTGGTGTAAAGCCGGCTGGCCCAGTGACTTGGAAGGTGATCGTTGAGTCATTGAGCAGGGATTGCACTTCGGCTTGCACCCGATAAGTCAACGTGCGCACATCGCCGCTGGTATCCCCGTCACTAAAGGTGCCGGCTGGTAATTCATAGGAAACCGACACCGCACTCTGGCCACCGGGTGGAGTCCAACCCACGAGGCGAATAAATCGATGCCCGAAGCCGTCATCAACCCAGCCACCCCCGAGTTGTCGGTGACCCCTAAATGGTCGCACCGTAAAGCCCACCGGGTAGGACGGTTTAAATTTTGTGGCCGAATCTGGCACATACAGGTAATAGGCACTTTTAAGCCACGAAGTTTCATACCCCATCCGCTCAGGGGGTCCCTCAGCTCGATCCGCCGGGGTTGCATTATTGAGTGTGAGCTGCTGGGTGACCCGGGCGCTGCCGTCAGCTTCCAAGTTCACATTCACCACTACATTGCGTTGTTGAAAAACATCGACCTTACTTGCATTGCCATTCTGCGTATAGAGCGCGGACCAGTCACCCACGTGGGGATCAGAAACCACACCGGCTGCATTGCTCTGCAGTGCTAGCCGCTCAAGAATTGGGTCTTTCATAAACATTTGGAAATGTCGCCCCGGTGCCGTGCTAAAAATCGCTTGGCCCGCGTTAATTAAGTCGCTACCGGAGAGGATCCGAGCCAGTAGTTGATCAAGTAACACTTGATTTGCTTGCTGCCGAATGTCGGCATCTTCTTGACCAAAATCTTGATACGCATCAATGAGTAAAATCTGACCAATCCGCTCACCGGTAACTTCACCGAATACATCTGATTGAATCGGCCCCGTCGCATCGAGCACTGCGGCGATCGCCGTGAGGTCAAGGGTCACCACACCATCAACTTCGGGGTAACTTGGGCCATCCCACTCGCCCGACCAGGCAGCCATCATTTCCTGGGCGCTGTAGAGGAAGTTGGGATGCGTATTCGTATTCACAAAAGGTCTGTCGCGAGGGTTTTTAGGAAAGAAAGGGTTTAATGCTGGACCGAACCAATTCACCTTGGCGTTGATCGGTGGGAACAATTGGGTACTGGTTTGACCTTTAATCGGAATGGACACACGCCCGCCCTCAAACTCCACCATGACAAGTGACAATGGGGCTCCGCCGGAGGCTCGCATTTCCGCTTGATTGCCGATTGCAATCAAGTAACGTTTAGTCCCGTTCGCACCCAGAGCGTCCGGTAACGACGGGGTGATTTCATTAAGCGTGTCCACCCCGGATTGAATGGGTACAACTTCACGTAGTGCACGGTCGCGAATCCGCGCCAGTGGGTCAGAGAAAAATGTGGTCGCAACAATGTTTTCTAAGTTCGCAGCAGCCCCGTCGATCTGTACTTTTAACTGTGCGCTTTGTGCTGGCAATGTTGCCAGCCGGACTAAGTCAACTGCGCCGTCCGAGAAAATTTTTGTGCCCCCCGATTTTCCGGAGAGATCACCGTACAGGGTGATCAGGTCGCCGGTCGCCTTTGAGATGCTATGGGCCGCGCCTACGGACAAGCGCCAGTTTTGTACCGCGATATCAATCCCGGGCAGGTGCTCAATGAGGGCAACTTGGGATGTGTCCACTGATTTAAGAATTAATTCCGTACTGCGATCCGCCTGCTCGAACTCCGCTTGCCCGGCTGCGTAGTCTCCGCTGGTGAGCCCGTCGGCCGCATTTCCCAGGTGGCTCTGTAGGCCCATCCCACTCAACGCCAACGCGCCTAGGGAGGCAAGTAGGCCCATTTGTAACCAAAAGACAAATCCACCCACGATCGCAACCAAGGCTGCTACCCCCCAGATCAGGGGTTTACGGGAAGACACCGCTTGAGTATATGCAATGTGCGGGCCAGCTTCGGGTTGCTAGTACGCCCCCCTGCCGGTGAGTACCACTTTGACGGTCCTGGCCACAATCACCAGGTCAAGGGCTGGGGACCAATGCTCGACGTAATCCAGATCCATGCGCATCCGCTCATCCCAGTCCACCGCCTTGCGCCCGGAAACCTGCCACAAGCCGGTGAGCCCTGGCTTGGTTAAGTGCCGACGGTGATCCTCATCGCCAAAAAGTTGGATTTCGTCGAGTAATACCGGTCGGGGACCCACCAAGGACATGCTGCCGCCGATCACATGGGTGATCTGCGGCATCTCGTCAATCGACCAACGTCGGAGGAACCTGCCAAATCCGGTGATGCGCGGGTCATTTTTATAGCGCTCACTGATTCGCTCGTCCGGGACACCAATCACTTCTTCGCGTTTTTGATCGGATCCGACAAACATGGTCCGGAATTTCACCACATTAATTACTTCACCGCCACGACCAATGCGCTGATGCCGGTAAAAAATTGGGCCGCGACTGGAAAAAAATGTTCCCACTGCCGCAATCAACATAAAAGGGGTGAACAACAAAAAAAGTAGAACACCAATAGAAATGTCGAGTGCCCGTTTAATGGCCCGCTTGGGTCCGGTGAGGTGCGGCTCATCAAGGTGAATCAAAGGTAGGTCTGCTTGCATGCGAATGGTTACGCGCGGGCCGACAAAGTCACCGAGGGTTGGCGCCACCAGTAAATCGATTCGAGGTCCTTCGAGCCGCCAAGAAAGGCGCTTAATGAGTTCCTGGCCTTGTGCCGGTGTTCCGGCAATTGCAACCGTATCTACGTCATTGAGGCCAATGCGGGCCATTATTTGATCTAGCCACTGGTCAACCTGCTCGTGGGTTGCATCGGCATCTGCCTCTTGGGCAACATCAACGACCGTGAAGCCCGCAACCGGGTCACGATCGAGCATGTCCACAATTTCACTCTGACGTTCACCGACACCAATCACCATGGTGCGGTGCAGGTAGTTCCCGTAACGCCGCTCGTGGCGTAACCACGACCGCAAGATCCAACGATCTACCAAAAGGAAAAGTAAGCCAGCCGCAAATGTGATCAAAACAAAACCACGTGAAAGATCCAATTTGAGCGCGAAAGCCACAATCGCTACAGCTCCAAAGAGTCCAGCCGAGGCCGTAACGACCCGTTTGAATTCTTCAGAGCCAACGCCAAGGACGCGGGTGTCGTACGCGCCGCGCACCACCAACGCCACAATCCATGAGAACACGACCACCAATGCGAAAAAGACGTAGGTTCCGTCAGAGACATTCAGGTTGTACGGGATCGTCCACCGAAGTACAAAACCAATTGTGGCGGCCGCAACGATTGCGGTGGAGTCCCACACGAACGCGCGGGTTGCGTACACCCGCAATGGATCGCGGAGTCGGATCGGCCGATCACTGTGATTATTGGGTGTTGCCCCACCGCTTTGGGTGTGCGCTTCACGTGCAATCCTGCGCCAGGTTCCGGTATCTGTGAGTGGATCAGGGCCGTCTGTTGCCGGTTCTGCACCACCTTCGTCAACTTGACTCACACCCTCACGTTACCAGTGGGTGGGTCTATTGCCAGCACGCTACGGCAGGTAAAGCCGCCTACTGCAAGTACACGCGCACCGGAACTTCAGAGAGAGTGATTTCACTGCCACCGGCTGCTTCTTGGCAATTTGCTAGGGGATCGCACACCAATTGGGAGTTTTCAGGGGTTGTGTAGGGCGCTTCTCCGGTTTGCGCCCAGGCCACTATCCAACTCGAGCCAGCCGCGCTGAAATTGCAGATCACCGAATTACCCGACTCTTCACAGCCGTCGTAGGAGGCACCAACCACCCAGTTATCAATTGCGAAGAAACCTTGTTCACCGTCGGAGCCTGGGAAAGCTTGGATACCGAGAAGGTCATATGCCCCCAGTGACCAGATGTACCAGTAGGAGCGATCAATTCCGTAGCGCAAATCATCAATGTAGGTCCGAACCACAAACCCGGCCGCGTCAGCGCCCACGATTTCCTGTTTGGGTAGATCCCCTGGACCAGCGAGCCCGTAGTTCAACTCGGTATCCCACAGTGGAAGCTCGGGCGCACCCGATGCGGTGAGAACCTGCTGCGCGGCCTCAATTAGTGCCCCGCGGGCCACCGGATTGCCATCAGCTTTTGGATAGGTGTGAATGGCGAACACGTCAACGGGCCAATCAAGTTTACCGAGCTCTTCTAAATACGCAGGGAAGAATTTATTAAACGAACCGGTCAGGCGGGTACTGGGTGAGGGCGCAACTACGAGGGCTTCCGGGTTTTTCGCTTTAATAATGTCGTAGGCCCGTTTGGTCATGTCAGCCATTTCGGCTGGCGTGCCATTGAAAAAATTCTTCAGGTTTGCTTCGTTCCAGATTTGATAGGAGGTAAAGGAATCGGAGTAGCGATCAACTACGGCGCTGACCCAGTCGTCCCAGTCCGCCATATTTGCGGGTGCACTTGCAGCTCCCGGTTGCGGGTAATCCGAATCATTGATTTCTTTGGCTGCCCACTCCGGGGTTGTCCCCAGCACCATCATGATGTCGGTCATGCCTTTTGACGTTGCGTTTTCGATTAATCCATCAATGTTGCCCCATTTGAATTCGCCTTTTGCGAGTTCAATTTGGCTCCACGCAGTTCCGTTGTCCCACATGCGAAGTGCACCAAACGGCGCTGCCGCCCATGCTCCACCCTCGGCACCTTCAATGTGCATGCCGACCAGGGTTGCTGGTACGCCATCAACTACTTCTACTTCTGCAGGCGCATCCGAAGTGGTTGCCGTGGCGTCTGCACTGTCCGAACTTGACCCACATGCGGTCAAGGTCAGCGCGAGTGCCGAGATCCCCGCGGCAAGTACAACTAATTTTGAGTTGCGGTTGTTCCGAACCATGTGGGCATATTTCCTATCGCGATTGACTGTCCTGGGGTCACTGCGCTGCACTGGTTAAGCGCATTGCAAGAAATTGAAGCATTAGCCGGAACAGTGTAAGCCTGGGTACCTTGGGAAGCCCACACGACCACAGAAACGTTGATATTGTCGCCGAAGTTGCACGTGTTGAGTGTTCCACTTGAGCAGCTGTAGAAGGAGCCACTCATCCAGTCGAATGCGGTTTGGTAGCCGATGGCGCCCGTGGTGCCATCTTGCATGGTGATCCCGATCCGATTCGTTGCCGGGGACCAGAAGTACCAGTAGGAGCGGTCAACGCCAAGGCGTAGGTTGTCCAAGTAGGTTTGAGCGACCCATGAAGCGGCGTTCGCCCCGGTAATCGATCGACCCTTGATCTTTTTCCCTGGTCCTTTAATTCCGTAGTTGACTTCCGTGTCCCAGAGTTCTTTGGAGGAGGGAACTTTGGACTTCTTTAACTGAACCTTTACCTGGCTAATCAGATCCGCGCGTGTTCCTGGATTGCCCTGACCATCTGGGTAGCTGTGGACCGCGATTGCATCTACCGGCCACTTGTCTTTCTTCAGCGCCTTGAGGTAAGGGGGGAAAAACTTTTCGTATGCAGACTCCAGGCGCAATGTGGTGCTGGCACTGACAATCTTGGCTGTTGGGTCGCCTTTACGAATAATTTTCGATGCTTCTTTAGTGAGCGTTGCCATTTGCTTTGGCGTTCCTTGCCAAAAATCACTCAGGTTCGCTTCATTCCAGATCTGGTAAGACTCGATGCTGTCTCCGTATCGGTTGACAACGGCGTTGACCCAGGTTTTCCAGTCCTTGAGTTTCGGCATGGATGCCGCTCCCTTATTTGGGTACGTTCCCTGCTTCTTGTTGGACGCCGCCCACTTCGGGGTGGAACCCAACACGTAAAGAATGCTGACGTTCTGGGCATTGGCGTTGCCGATTGCGCGATCTAGACCGTCCCACCAAAACTTGTTCTTCGCTTGTTGCACCTGGCCCCACGTGACGCCCGAGTCCCAAATTCGGATCGAGCCGTAACTCACGCCTGGGACAACACCGTTGGCGATTTCGGGCACGTGCAAGCCGAATTGGGCTGGCGGCACCGGATTGGGCGCAGCGGTTGCTGTTGTTGAGGCAGCTATGCCAACGAGTGAACTAGCGATAAATGCAGAACTGATGGTCACGGCCATGGCACGGCGCATATTGTGAATTCCTTCGTGGTTGGGGGGAGTGCCCATTAACTTAACCCATGCAGGTCAGATTTGCTTTCAGCGACGCCGTAAAACATATAAACTTTGGCCATCCGTTTCCCGGCCGTATTCAAATCGGTCAACTGCCAGCCCCCCTGCGTTTATGAGGGATTCAAAGTACTGGCGGGAGAAGCGGGTGCAGTGCAGCCGCCCTTTCCACTCAAGGGGGCCGTACCCGGCTGGGTTTTCATCCCACTCGGGTACATCTTCTTCCACAAAGCAGGTGACGAATGCTTTACCGCTCGTGGTGAGGGCCTGGCCCAATAATTGCAGGTACCCGGCGGTGTCGGCCGCATTCATGTGGCTAAATACCGAATAGGCATAGAAAACGTCCACGCTGTGCGGATCGGCACTGAGGGTGCGCTCGGGTGAACCGTCCGGGTTGTACCGCTCATTACTGACGTCTACATAGGTGAAGCGGTATCCCTCACCGGCAAGATTTTCTTGTGCCCAGTCGATAAGTTCGCGCTGCACATCAACCCCGTGATAGTCCCGGATGGATGGGAAATGCTCCTTAACCCCGATTGCCAGGCGACCCGCACCACTTCCCCAGTCCAGCAATGAAGACTCGGGGTTGAGGTCGCAGTACCGCTCGAGCCGCTTCACATCTCGCACCGCAGTCTTAATGAACGTTTTATCCTTCATAAAGTGCTTACCGCCCATGCGGTATTTCGAGGGTGGCAGTGGGGTCTTGTTTCGGTTTCCAAACACGAGTTAAGACTAGTCGGTATTGACCACTGGCCGACTAATGCTCAAATAAACGCATGTCCACAGCGGCCTTGGTTAAGTCGTCCCTTACGTTTTCGTGGGCTGCATATTTAATGATGTTCCTTGCCTGAACAGCCTGGCTGCGACCGAAAATGTCGGCGATTCCATTCTCCGTTGCCACCGCACTGTGTTGGAAGCTGGTCACCGGTTCTTCCAGCAAAGGAACAATCGTTGACGTATCGGCTTTTGCATGCCACGACGGTAAGGCGATAAAGGATTGACCACCGCGCGAATGTAGTGCGCCAACAATAAAATCGGTTTGGCCACCGAATCCCGAATAGATGCGTCCTTTGATTCGGCTCGCATTTGCTTGGTCTAAAAGATCAACTTGTAATGCACTATTCACGCTGGTCATGAGCGCCTGCTTTTCAATCCTCCCCGGGTTATTGGTGAACTCTGTGCGCATCATGCGAATGCGGGTGTTCATGTGTACCCAGTCATAAAGTTCGCGTGAGCCGAAAAGAAAAGATGCGGTCAGTGGGCGATCTTGATCGAGTGCATCATTTTTGTGAAGGTCAAGTACCCCGTCACTGAACATTTCGGTCCAGATTCGTAGTCCCTTGCGGTCCACGAGGCGACTCACCACAGCATTGGGAACCTCGCCGATTCCCATTTGCATTGTTGATCCGTCACCTACTCGAGCCGCAATCCCTTCACCCACTGCCTGGCTCACCGGGCTGGGTGCAATGGGCTCATGAACGTCAAGGGGCTCGTCCACTTCCACCAGGAAGTCAATGTCGTCGTGGTACACCTGAGCGTCGCCATAGGTGTACGGCATCTGCGTGTTCGCCTGTGCGATAACCAGACCACCACGTTCGCGCACCGCCTCAATGGCCGCCGGCAAAATATTGACCTCGGTCCCCAGACTCACGGTGTCAAAGCGCTGACTCGAGGTGTGCAAAAGCACCACGTCTGGCTTGTAATGATCTCGGAATAGTTCTGGTACCAAGCTCAACCGAGCCGGGATGTACACGAGTCGTTCATGGTGGCGCATCCCTGGGCCGACAAAGGCAGTTTCATAGGTAATACCTTCCCGGTTTGGTATCCCTGGCTGCGCGTTGAGCATGTTGAGCCGATAGGTCGGAAAGACTGAATCGACAGCCCTGAGCAGTGTCTTTGGGGTGGCGAAGTTCCCACTTGCGACCACTCTGGGGTTGTCGCCGATCCGGCTCAAGATGGATTCAAGTTTTTCTACTGTGATAACCCGCATATGGGCACTCTACTTTTTACCGAGGAGCAGCGCACAGCACATATACCTCTGTGGAAAGATGCACTGGTGAGTGAATCTCAAAGGGAAATTAATTGGGCTGATACCAAGGTCTATGTAGCCGGCCACCGTGGTCTCGTCGGTTCCGCACTCGTCCGGGCCCTTGAAGCAAAAGGTGCCGGTGAGATCGTTGGTTGGACCTCGGGTGAGCTTGATCTACGTGAGCGTGATGCGACCATAGATGCGGTCAACGAAGCCAAGCCTGACATTGTGATCGATGCCGCTGCGCGCGTCGGTGGAATCATGGCGAACTCGACCTACCCTGTTGATTTCCTTAAAGACAATATGTTGATTCAAACCAACATAATGGACGGTGCGCATTCGGCGGATGTCGAGCGTTTTCTTTTTCTGGGCTCAAGTTGCATTTATCCCCGTCACGCGACGCAGCCGATCCGTGAATCAAGTTTGATGACCGGGCCACTTGAACCCACCAATCAGGCCTACGCCATGGCAAAGATTGCCGGCATCTATTACATCGAAGCTTTCCGCACCCAGTACGGACGCAAGTGGATTTCGGCGATGCCAACAAATCTTTATGGTCCCGGAGACAACTTCAACTTGGAAACGTCACATGTGCTTCCCGCGTTCATTCGTCGTTTTCACGAAGCGAAAGAAAGTGGCGTGAAGTCGGTAACTCTGTGGGGAACCGGCGCACCCCGACGTGAGTTTTTACACGTGGACGACCTCGCCGATGCCTGCCTGATGCTCCTGCAAAATTACGACTCACATGAAACCATCAACGTTGGTTGGGGTGACGACCTCCCCATCCGTGAACTCGCCGAAGCAGTAGCCGGTGTCGTTGGTTTTGAGGGAGAACTCGAATGGGATTCAAGTAAGCCTGACGGTATGCCCCGTAAGTTGTTGGACACCAGCCGCATCAACGCCCTCGGTTGGTACCCGTCAATTAAATTGAGTGAGGGTCTCGCTGCGACCTACGACTGGTACCTTGTGAACAATGCTTCATGACTCACTATTGCCGGATCGACAGGCAATTCTGGTGCGACTTAACGTTGTAGAGGGTAAACGAACTGAGCTACTTGATTTACTCAACACTTATGCGGATCGAATCGGTGAGGAACCCGGTACCGAGGTGTACACGGTTCTTGTTGACCCCGACAGCGAAGACATCGTGTGGCTGTTTGAAGTATTTACTAATGAAGAGGCTGAAGTTTTGCATCGGCAATCGATTGGCTTCACCGACTTGATGCATGGGTTGCAGAAAGTACTTGATGGTTCACCCGGAATTCTGCGTATGAATCCATTACGCATGACAATGCAAGAAGACATGTTCACCCAGGATTGGAGTTTCTAATGATTCGTGAGGTTGCACAGATCTCCATCCGAGAGGACGCTCACGAGCAATTCGAGGCCGATCTCAGTCGAGCCGTCGCCGAAATCTTGCCGGATGTCGATGGTCTAATTGAGTTTGTTGCTGTTGGTTGGTGCCTGGAGCGACCGAATGTCTACATGTTCACAATTGATTGGGAAACACTCGATGATCATATGGTCGGTTTCCGTGAGTCCGAGCAATTCAGCCGATGGCGTGCGTTGGTTGGTCCGCACTTTGACGGACCCGCCGTCGTGGAGCATTTCAGCCTGTAGTACTTTTAGTTGAACGTTAAACTATCCAACTAGAGGAGTACCTGTGTCAACACTTTTACACATTGAAGTTAGCCCTTGGGCTGAAAATTCACTTTCTCGCGCGGTTTCTGCCGAATATGTCACTTCCTGGAACGCTGCCAACGCTGACGGAACCGTGATTACCCGCGATCTAGACAAGAACCCTGTTCCCCATCTTGATGTTGAAGCACTTTCAGCCGGTTTTGTCGCCGAAGGTGATCGCAGTGAGTCAATGGCCGCCAAGTGGGGTGCCCGCATGCGCCTCATTGAGGAAATTTCCAGTGTTGACAGCGTACTGATTTCAACACCAATGTGGAACTGGAGCGTTCCTTCCGTGCTCAAGGCCTACATTGACAACTTGATCACTTCTGGCGTCTTCGACGAAGGAACCGCAAGCCTCGCCGGTAAAAAAGTAACTTTCATTGTTGCGCAGGGTGGCAGCTACGCTGAGGGATCACCAAAAGCCGGTTGGGATTACGCATCCGGTTACCTGCGCCAGTTCGCAACAGCCATGGGCGTAACCGACATTGAAGTAATCACCGTCGAATTCGGCCTGGCTGGAGTTGTGCCCGCACTCGAAGGCTTTATCACACACAAAGAAGCATCAATCGTTGCTGCGAAAGCGTCTGCTGCCAACCGCGCAGCGGCATAGTCACACATCATCACACAGCTAGACCATTGCAACAGACTGATTCAAGGGGTCGAGTTAAAAAACTCGGCCCTTTGTTTTTGTGGACATCACGATAGTGTCTTTAAAAGGTCACCTATGAGCTGTTGTTAACTAAACGGTGGTCGTGAATCTAACTTGACACTCGACTTACCCGCGTAATGCCACAGTCGCGCGGTAACGTCTTTGTCCTCGGGGGTAATCAAATTACCCATCACGCGCAACGCAATTGTCATGAGGAAATGTGAACGCATTCCGATCGGGCCAAATGTTGGTAATAACTTAGGCACTGTGATCAAACCCGCGAGCCTGCGCGCAATTGAAAAAGCGGTTCCATAATGCGCAACCAGGATCTGTGGCCACACGGTTGTAAAATCCATCCGGGAATTCGCGGGAGTATCAGCGAATAACTGCGCCGCGAGGTGGCCGGTTTCTAGGCCGTAGTCGATTCCCTCGCCATTAAGTGGGTTCACGCACCCGGCAGAGTCCCCAATAAGAACCCAGTTGGAGCCGGCAACATTGCTCACAGCGCCACCCATGGGCAACAAGGCCGACCAAGGTGCGCGGACGTCACCCTGAAACTGCCAATCCTCACGTTGTTGTTCAGCGTAAAAAGTGAGCAGACTCCGCAGATTTACCTCAGCTGGACGTTTCACCGTGGCAAGGGTTCCCACACCGACATTAACTTCGCCGTCGCCCAGTGGGAAAACCCAACCGTAACCCGAGAGCAATTCATTTTTTTCACCGCGAAGTTCAAGGTGGCTTGAAATCCACTCGTCGTCAGAGCGGTGTGACTTGATGTAGCCGCGAGCTGCGACACCAAATGCGGTGGACCGGTGCCACTCGCGGCCAAGGGTGCGGCCCAATTGTGATTTCGCGCCGTCAGCAACAATTAAGCGCAAGCAATGGATCGTGACATTCTCGGACTTGGACCCCGTACCGCTGACCGTTGTGAATACGACACCGGCGACTTTGTCCCCGTCCATGACCGCATCAACTGCGCGCATTCCTTCCATCACGTCAACGCCAGCATCGATTGCCACTTGGCGGATCGCTGCATCAAGTTCAAGGCGTGGAGCCGCACCTCCGTAATTCGGAAGATTGCCACCGGGCCACGGAAGGTACAACTCTTGGCCGAAACCAGCAGCACGCAATCCCTTATTTCTGGCGCGACCTTCAAGCCAGGTAGATAGACCCAGTTGGTCCAGTTCGGCCATTGCCCGCGGGGTAAGTCCGTCACCGCAGGGCTTGTCCCTAGGGAAAGTCTCGGCGTCGACGAGCAACACACTCAATCCGGCTCGGGCACACCAAGCCGCGGCGGCTGAACCCGCGGGGCCGGCGCCGACCACTAAAACATCGGTGATTTGAGAGGTCATGAGAACCTAATTGTCCCGCGCCCAACGCGAGTGCGCAAATTACGCCTGCTGGGGAGTTGGGATCTGGGTTTTGCGGCCCACATAATATGCGATCAATGGAAAGAGTAAAACGGAGAACGCTCCCGCGCCGACCAAAGTCGCGGCATCAGCCGTGGTCATCACACCCGCGTCTACCTGAATCGAGGTCGCGGCAACAATTATGGGAAGCGCCGTTGCAACATAAAGTGTGAAACGAATTCGGTCGCGAACAACGGGTATCGCATATCGATAAATGAAAAACTGTGGGAGCCCTCTGGCAAGAAGAAGCAGTGCGGTAACAATCAGCATCGGCGCTGGATCTTCTACGATTGAACGGATATCAATCTGCACACCGGAGACAACGAAGAAAATTGGAATCAGGAATCCGAAACCGACCGCTTCCACTTTTGTGTGCATGCTGTTATTTGCACCCCGTGGAGTATTTAGGCGGAAAATCACTCCCGCGATAAAGGCCCCGAGCACTACATCAAGGCCGAGTGAAGCGGCGACTGCTAGAAGGCCGACGAGGAACAAGATGGTAATTCGCATGGGGGTTTGTGCAGATGAATAGTGCCCGGAAACTACCAATTTGTTCATTTTCTCCGAACTCAACCAACTAGGAATCTTTGCGGCTATAAATGCAATCGCAGCCATTGCCATCAGTGACAGACTTGACTCAAATGAACTCATGGTTCCTAGGAATAGGGAGATCGCCACGATCGGACCAAATTCACCGATTGCCCCTGCGCCCATAAAGTACTTGCCAAATGGGGTTTGTAGTTCACCACTGTCACGAAGCACTGGTAGCAGTGTTCCCAGCGCAGTGCTTGTAAGAACAATGGAAAACCCAAGGAAGTTTTCGACATAGCCCATCAGGTCAAGAATCCATGTTGACACGCCCGCAACAAGTAGCGTGGAGCCCCAACCGATTG
>FLOH01000977.1_pt1 | contig 48825 bp, 41 predicted proteins | sample 756751 | NCBI WGS metagenome assembly FLOH01 (sample SAMEA4026879, study PRJEB14308) | marine metagenome | biome: coastal water; material: water | depth 74 m | reverse complement strand
GTGAATCGATCCGTCTCATGATAGTAACATCGGATACAATATCGGGACATAACGGAAATGAGAATATTATGATGAGTCAGGTAAAAATATTGCGGGTTGTACTGGTTCGCCATGGGGAAACCGAGGGCAATGTCAGGGGAATCGTTCAAGGTCAGTCGGATACCCCTTTAACCGAAAAGGGGATTGCATCTACCCTAAGGAAGGCACATAAAATCAGGTCCATCCCTTTTGATGCTGTTTTTTGCAGCGATCTTTCAAGGACGGTGGAAACCCTTAAATTGATATTCGGAGAAATTGAGAGATTGCCTGATCCGGTCTATACACGGGCTCTTCGGGAAATTGATTTTGGTGACCTTACCGGGCGGTTGAAGCATGATATAATGCCCACGATTTTGGAACATAAGGAAGCGCCCGATATCCCCTATCCCAATGGAGAGTCAGGTGGAGAGTTTATTGCCCGTGTAAAAGGCTTTTTTGAAATGCTGATGGAGGATCATGCCGGCGGGCAGATCCTTGTTGTCACCCATTTCGGCGTCATGGAAACGGCGGCACGACAGTTCACAGGGCCGCCGTCATACGAAAACATTCATATCGGCCGCGATGATGTGTGGCGCATGACTTTTACGCCCGATTGGTCGGCAGAAAGAACCGTTTTTTGACCTGGAGGGGTAGGGGGTTTATATTGCTCGGGCCAATTGAATCCCCGTTTCCAGGGCCTCCTGATTCATTGTCATGAAATCAGGGGCAATTTTTTCTTTCAACACCGCTAGAATTGAATCCTGCTTAACCAGACCGGTCAATTCAATCAAAGCCCCAAGCATGCAGATATTGAAAACGATGGGTTTGCCGATTTTTGCCATTACAGTCTGATACATCGCAAGCTCTACCTGTCTGGCATCCACTTTATAATCAACTTTGACATATTTCTTGTCGGTGAGCATGAGGCCGCCGGGTCTTACGATGCCGGCGTTTTTGTTATAGGCTTCTTGGGTCAGGCAGATAAGAATATGGGGATTGATGACCTTGGGATGACGGATGGGTGCTTCTGAAATAATGATATCGGCGCGGGTGGCCCCGCCGCGAGCTTCCGGGCCGTAACTTTGTGTTTGTACCGCGTTCAGATTTTCATACAGGGCTGCGGCTTCTGCAAGGATAATGGCCGCAGTGATGACCCCTTGACCACCGGAACCACTGAACACAATGCGTTTAACCATGATGTCCTCCTTCGGGGGTGCCTGTATCCTGAAGCGCCGCTGTGAGGGCCTGGTAGCTTTCCACGTATTCGGGTTGAATTTCCTGTACAAAAATGCCCCGCTTAATCAGTTCCGGAAAGGTATCCGCTTTTTTTGACCCTATCTTGACGGTATTTTCTTGGAAGGATTCCATGAGTTCCACCGCACCTCCAAGCTTGTTTTTCCGGCCGTAGTAAGTGGGACATTGACTCATGATTTCAACCACTGAAAAGCCTTTGTGCAGTATGGCTTTCTTGATGATGTCGATCATTTCCATGACGTGATAGGTGGTTGTTCTCGCCACAAAAGTGGCGCCCGCACCCCTGGCCAGGGCCACAACGTCAAAAGGTTTGGAATCGGTTCCGTAAACGGCGGTGGTGGCCTTTTTACCCGTTGGTGTGAGGGGAGAATACTGACCGCCCGTCATGCCATAGATGCTGTTGTTCATGATGATGGCCGTCAGATCCACGTTCCGCCTGGCCGCATGGATCAAGTGATTTCCACCGATGGCCAGTGCGTCCCCGTCCCCCATGGGAACAATCACATTCAGTTCGGGTTGACCCATTTTAACCCCCATGGCGAATGCCAGGGCCCGACCATGAATGGTGTGCATGGTATGAAAGTCGAGATACCCGGGCATACGCGATGAGCATCCAATACCGGAAACCACCACGATATCGTTTTTTTTCAAATTCAGCTGATCAATGGCCCGGATCATATTGCCCATGATAATGCCGTGTCCGCAGCCGGCGCACCAGATGTGCGGCAGAAAGCGTTCCCGCATATAGTCTTTGACCGCCATCTTATACTCCTTTTCCCCGAATCATGTTCAGGACATTCAGGATGTCCGCCGGTGCAATGGATTTACCGTCAAACCGGTTGGCTAGGTAGACCCTTTCAGGTCGCATGACTGCCTTTCGAACTTCCTGGCAGACCTGTCCCATGTTCATTTCCACCACCAGCACATGGGTCCTTCCCTTGCACATGCTTCGGACCAGCTGCCGCGGAAAGGGCCAGAGGGTCTGCAGTTCCAGTAACCCGACTTTCAGGCCCCGCTGCCGGCGCTTTTCCACCATGTGCAATGCGGTTCTGGCAGCGCTGCCAAAGGAAATAAGTAAAATTTCCGCATCATCGGTGTAATGTTCTTTATATCGGGCCAGCAAGTCGGCCTTGTTTTCAATTTTGTCCACCAGGTGATGCAGCAGATCATAGGCCACCTTGGGGTCGTTGGACGGAAATCCCCACATATCGTGAACCAGCCCTGTGACGTTATATCGGTGGACGCCACCGAAATCGCTCATGGGGAGCCTCCCGTCTTCACGGGTCAGGTAGGGATGAAAATTGGTCCCTTCGGGAACTGAAGTCCGAAGCCGCTCGACCACATCGATTTTACCCGGTTCCGGGATCTCCACCTTTTCACGCATGTGCGCCACAACTTCGTCAAAGAGGAGGATGACCGGTGTGCGATAGGTTTCAGCCAGGTTGAAGGCTTCCACGGTCATCAGGAAAACATCCTGAAGGTTGGATGCGGTAAGGGTTATGATGGAATGATCCCCGTGGGTCCCCCATCTTGCCTGCATCACATCGCTCTGAGCAACGCCGGTGGGCAAACCCGTGCTGGGTCCCCCTCTCTGTACGTTCACTACGACGGATGGCACTTCCGCCATCACCGCATACCCGATGGCTTCCTGTTTGAGGGAAAAACCGGGACCGCTGGTGGCGGTCATGACCTTCAGACCGGTAAGGGATGCACCGATGATGGCGCACATGGAAGATATTTCATCCTCCATCTGAAGGAATTTCCGGCCCAGTTTCGGCAGCTTTTCAGAGAGAATCTCGGCGATCTCGGTGGAAGGGGTAATGGGATAGCCCGCATAGAACTGCAATCCCGCATAAAGGGCACCCTGTGCAATGGCTTCATTCCCTTGAATAAATATTGTACCGGATTTCACGATATATTCTCCTCCAGTTCAATGGCCATGTCGGGGCATCTCAGTTCACAAAGCCCACAATTGATGCATTTTTCAGGGTGGGCCCAGCAGGCTTTCTCCTGGTCATCAAGCACCAGAACTTCCTTGGGGCAGAACGCTACGCAGATGCCGCATCCTTTGCACCAATCCCTGTTGATGACGACTCTTTTTTTTGTTTTCATGTTGGGTCTCTCTGAATTTTCATACGCTTTGGGCTATATTGTTATTGTGGAAATAGTTTTGTCAATTTCAAAACAGGCCTATGATAGGGGGTACCCATGAATAAGGCAACACTTGAAGCCCTGATTTTCTTTTATGGTTTACAAAAGGCCTTTTTTTTCAGGTTGAATGAATTTCCAAGGGTGCCCCTGAAGTCCATTTTTCAATAATGTCAAGCACGACTGTTTTGTTGATGGGTTTTGTAATATAGTCGTCCATGCCTGTCTCCAGACACTTCTCACGGTCTCCATCCATGGCTTGACCGGTCATGGCCACAATGGCAACCCTCGTCACATCTTTTTCCTTTTCAAATCCCCTGATGGCCCGGGTACTTTCCAGACCGTCCATTTCAGGCATTTGAACATCCATGAAGATCAGATCAATTTTCTCCGGTGAATCACTGTATATCTTGAAAGCCTCTTTGCCGTTTCCCGCCACCGTGACCTTGTGTCCGGATTTGGTGAACATTTTTTCAGCCAGCTTCTGGTTTACCGGGTTATCCTCCGCCAGGAGGATATTCAGTTGTTTTTTCTTGCCAGACAGCGCTGAAGAGGCACAGTTGACCGTTTTTGTTGAGACGGTATTATCAATGGGGGTTTCGGTGGTTAAAGGAAAGGTCAGGGTAAAACAGGTGCCTTTCCCGGCTTCGCTTTCAACTTCTATAGGGACCCCATGCTTTTCAAGGATTTCTTTGACAATACTCATTCCGAGGCCTGTCCCAACCTCACCACTGGTGCCGCTCTGGGAGGTGCTGGTGAACTGATCAAACAGGTAGGGGATTTTGTCTTTAGCAATGCCGATTCCGGTGTCTATGATTTTGACGTGAACTTTGTTTGAGGGGGCGAATTCAATCGTCAGGTGAATTGTTCCATTCTCAGGGGTGAATTTAATGGCATTGGATAACAGATTGTTAAACACCCGCCCCAAACCGCTGGCGTTTCCCATAATAATGGCACCTTCACACGGGTCCTGTAATTGTATGGTCTGAGATTTTCCGGCAGCCATCTGTCCCAGCGAATTGACGCTTGTCTGAATGACCAGGGACAGGATTATGGGGTCTATTTTCAACTCCGCCTGTTCCGCCTTGGCTTTGCTGAGATCCAGGATATCATTAATGAGACCCAGGAGCACATTCCCGGAGGATTTAATGTGGGTCAGCCCTTCCCGGTCTTCGGATTCCAGGTAATCTTTTTCAAGGAGCATGTCCGCAAAGCCCAGGATTCCGTTTAATGGTGAGCGCAGGTCATGGGAACAGACCGCCAGCAGATTATCCTTCATCTGGTTGAGATCCGTAAGTTCACTCACCATATTTCGGAGGTTCTGGTTCAGACGGTTCCGTTCCAGGTGACCCATGATCCGCGCCAGCAGCTCCTCCTTGGCAAAGGGTTTCACCAGGTGGTCCGTGGCACCCGCCTTAAAAACCTCCAGCAATTCCGATTGGTCCGCACTGGCGGTGAGGAAAATCACGGGGAGGTCGGTCAGGTTCAGCTCTCCCCGGATGCTTCGGGCCAGCTGGCATCCATCCATCCGGGGCATGTTCAGATCGGTAATGACCATATTGATGTCATCGGCCTGTTTGCGCAGGATTTCAAGGGCTTCCATGCCGTCTTCCGCCTGAACAACGGTCAGGCCCTCACGTCTCAGGTACTCGCATACGATATGACGTGCCACACCGCTGTCATCCACCACCAGGGCGGTCATTCCCTGAACCAGTTGCGCCGGTTTCAATACCTTATCGACAGCCGACAGGATCGTTCCTTCGGGGAAGGGTTTGCTGATAAAATCCGCGGCCTCCAGTTGAAACCCCCGTTTCCGATCTTCCATGGTGTCGTTTCCGGTGACAAAAATCACGGGCACCCGGTTGTTCGGACAGTGCGAAAAAAACCGGGAGTACCGTTCCCCCCGAAGTTTTTGGCAGGTGTCAAAGCCGTTGAGCTTGGGCATTTCGATATCCAGGGTCACCAGGTCTGGAGGGGATGGGGTGGCCAGACGGGCCAGACCCTCAAGGCCGTTTTTGGCCTCAATCACCTCATATCCGCCGTCCTCCAGCTCTTTTCGGATGGTTTGGCGAATCATTCGGCTGTCGTCTACCACCAGGACTTTCATGGTTTTTCTCCGGGAATGGGCTGTTATCGGGTTATGTTACTTCTGCTGGTAAAACACTGAGCGCAGATACCGTTTCGGTTCATACCGGGGGTCCACATTGATCAGGGATTCCGTGGCGCCGATAATCAGGTAGCCATCTTTTTCCATGACCCTTGAAATATTGCCGAAGAGTTTTTTCCGGTCCGCCATATTGAAATAAACCCCCACGTTTCTGCAGAAAACAATGTCAAAGCGGCCCAGTCCATCAAGGGGGGCCATCAGGTTTACTTTTTTAAAAGTGACCATGGCCCGAATTTCATCATTAATTTTCCAGGCGCTACCATTGAATGTAAAGTACTTTTTCAGTTTGTCTTCGGGGAGCCCCCGTTTGATTTCAAACTGGTTGTATTCACCCCGGCTGGCACCGGCAACGGCGGCGTTGGATAAATCTGTTCCCAGCAGCCGTATCCGGTACTTTTTCAAGTCCCCCAGCAGCTCTTTTAAAACCATGGCAATGCTGTAGATCTCCTGGCCGGTGGAACAGGCTGCACTCCAGATGCGGATGGGGGTTGGGAAAAACCCTGAAGATGCCGCCCTTCTCGCATCAATGAGGTCCGGAATAATTTTGTGTTGAAGCAGTTCAAACGGCCTTCCGTCCCTGAAAAAAAGTGTTTCGTTGGTGGAAATCCGGTCAATTATTTTCTGCCGGAGGGTTTCGCCTAGAAGGTGTTTTGCCTTCTCGTAAAGTTGGGTGAAAGAGGTGCAGCCCTCTTCTTCAAGCATCGAGGCCAGACGGGTTTCCAGAAGATAAGCTTTGCTTCTGTCCAGATGGATTCCCGATAGCGCCTGTATGTATCGACAGAACAGGTCATTCTCTTCCTCTGTGATCTTTACCATTCACATTTTGCCGATAAAACGGTTTTAGATGGGTTGGCAAAAGGCATTTCAATTACCAATTTTTGGGGTTCTAGGGACCGTTCGGCGAATTTGTCCCGCGATCTGATTGAGGGGGACCACCATATTGACGATACCCATTGCAACAGGCTTTTTGGCCATGCCGTATACCACGCTGCTGGCTTCATCCTGGGCAATAATGAAGGCCCCTTTTTCTTTCATTTGCTGTAACCCGTTGGTGCCATCAGAGCCCATGCCGGTCATGATAACCCCCGTGGCATTTGCACCGAAATGTTCAGCCACCGACCTGAAGAGGTAATCAGCTGAAGGTGCGCAACCATTTTCAGGCGGATCGTTGGTGATTCGAATGATCTTGGCCTTTTTGAACACGTCGTTGGCCACCTTCATCTGTTTGCCCCCTGGCGCGATATAGGCCGTATTGGGCACAATTTTTTCCCCATCAACAGCCTCTTTCACCGTGATGGCGCAATGGTTGTCCAGATTTCGGGCCAGAGATTCCGTGAATACGGGCGGCATGTGTTGCGCAATCAACAGCGGAACCCCCAGGTCGGCCGGCAATTCCGGCAGGAAACGGCCCAGGGCCACAGGGCCGCCGGTGGAAATGCCGATGGTCACAACTTTGGACCTGGGACTCAAATGAACGGAAGCAGGCTGTTTCATCACTCCCGTGTTGCCACCGGAAACCTTCCGGGTTGTGTTTAACCCGGGCACATTTTTTCGCTTGCCCTTTAAAATCCTTCGCACTTCCCTGAGTCGGGAAAATGCCTTGATCATGGGGGTAATGGCTTTTTTGAGCTCGGCCCGGTTTTCTTGAAGGGTGTTGGTCTGGGGTTTCGGGATGAAATCAAAGGCCCCCAGTTCCAGGGCCTTAATGGTCATTTCGCTGCCCTTTCTGGTGTAGGCGCTGAGCATGATGGCGCCTACTTGTGGCGCATCGATGGCCATTTGTCGAAGTACGGCCAGTCCGTCCATTTCAGGCATTTCAATATCCAGGGTCAGCAGGTCAGGTTTGAGTTCAGCAATTCTTTTCATGGCGATTTTGCCGTTGTGGGCGCTGCCCACCACCACCACGCCCGGCAGTTCACCCAGAACGTCGGCAACCACTTTGCGATACAGGATGGTATCATCGACCACCAGCACGCGAAGGTCTGTTTCGTTTTGCATGGTTTGTCTCTTTCGCTTATTATTCCAGGACTTTTTCGATATCCAGAATCCCGATCAGTAGATCATCGGTTTTGATGACGCCGTGAAAAAAATCGCCCTGTATGCCGTTCATGTTGGCAGGGGGGGCTTCGATCTCATCGACATTTACCCGAATCACCTCACTGATCTGTTCCACCAGCAGGCCGATATGTTCACCCGCTGAACGGACGATAATATTCCGGCCCTTTCTGTTTACACGGGTTTCAGACAAGCCCAGTTTATAACCCAGATCAATGACCGTAACGATCCGGCCGCGAAGGTTCAATATGCCCCGTACATAAGCGGGTGCACCCGGTACCGGTGTCAAGACCAGCAGTTTGTTGATTTCCTGGATTTTCAGAAGATCAATCCCATAAGCGGATCCCCGTACGTAAAAAGTGGCAAGATCCAGGCTTACGGCGTCGGTATTTTTTTGCTGGGATGGTAGCATGGCGCATAAATTCCTTTTCTCAGATCTTGAACCGGTCCGCCATGGATTTCAATTGTTCCGCCAGCCGGCTGAGGCCTTCTGCGCTCAGGTTCACCTGGGAACTGCTGTTGGCCATTTCCTGGGCCGCATCATTGACGCCCGAGATATCTTTTGCAATTTCCGCGGCCACCGTGGAGCTCTGGGCCACATTCTCCGTCACTTCCTGGATGCCCAGGGCGGCCTGAGCCACATTGCCGGCGATATCCCGGGTGGTGACGGACTGTTCTTCCACCGCCGTGGCGATAATGGACACAATTTCGTTCACTTCGTTGATGACCGTTGAGATCTGGTCGATCTGTTTGACGGTGCCGTCGGTTGAATTTTGAATGCCCTCAATTTTCCGCTTGATTTCATCGGTGGCGCCGGCCGCCTGTTTGGCCAGTTCCTTGATTTCATTGGCCACAACGGCAAATCCCCTGCCCGCGTCCCCAGCCCGGGCCGCCTCAATGGTGGCGTTCAGGGCGAGGAGGTTGGTCTGTTCCGAGATCTCCGTGATGGATTCGGTTACCTTGCCGATTTCACGGGCCGCTTTGCCCAATTCATCCACCGTTTCCGAAGCGCTCTTGGCTTCTAAGACCGCTTTTTCCGTGATGTTCGCCGCTTTTTCCGTGTTCTGGGCGATTTCACTGATGGTTGCGGTCATTTGTTCAGAGGCCGTGGCCACCATGTTAACGTTCGTGGAGGCCTGCTCCGTGGCGGCTGCTACGGAAGACATATTGGCGCTCATCTCTTCCGCGGCGGTGGAAACCGTATTGGCTTTTTCGGATGTTTGTTTTGCACCGGAGGACATTTGGTGGGAGATGGCGCTCAGTTCCGTGGAAGAACTGGAAAGGGTGTCCACCCCGGCGGTGATGTCCCGGATCATACGGCCCAGGCTTGTCACCATGTTATTGAGCGCCTTGGCTAGTATGCCGATTTCGTCTTTCTGGTCAATATCGATGGTTTCCCGGAAATCGCCTTCCGCCATTTTTCCGGCGAATGCCGTTCCCTTCTGGATGGGTCGTGTAATGGAGACGCTCAGATAAATGCCCAGGGCCAGGGCTGCTACAAACCCCACAATCATGCCCAATATGGCGGTCATTCTGGCATTGTCGGATCCTGAATGGGCCTGTTTTTTCGATTTGGCCACCTCCCCTTCGTTGACGGAAATAATATCTTCCAGGAGGTTGTCGGCAGTCGCATGTTTTTCCAGGGCCTTTCCCATGAGGTGGTGGGTCATGCTGTTATAGATGTCTTCGGCTTTGCCCGCGTCTTTCAGCATCTCCTGAAAATGGGAGAATACATTTTGTGCGGCCGGTGCCATTTCCTTGTCGAAAACATCCAGGGCCCCGTCTTTATCGCCTTGATTAACCAGTTCCCTGATTTTTCCGAAGTCCCCGTGAAATTCATTATGATGCTCTACGATTTCTTTTAAAGATGCCGATAATTTCGCATTGTTTGTTTTGAATCCCGCCAGCCACTTCCCGAAGGGACATCGGGTTGGGTTATCTTCACCCGCTAAGGTTTTGCCGGCGGCGATCATCTGCAGGGTCTTCACCATGAGCTGATAGTGGCCTACCCTGAATCCTTCAATTTCCGCATTTAGCGCCATGGGGTTCAGAATATCGGTTTTGTCGAGTTCCTCAGAGAGATCAAAAAAGGCTTCCTGTTCTTTTTGGACCTCTTGCCAGGCAACGACAAATTCCTTCCACAGCCGAGCTTCTTCCTGGGTCTGGGGCAGAGGTTCATATGCCTCCCATGCGGTTTTAAAGCGCTTCTGAACATTTTTGAATTGTTTGTACAGTTCTTTTCGAGTACTCATTTCCAGATTGGGATCCAGAAGGGTTCGTTCAACTGCATTCATTTCCTCCATCTGCCAGCTCATGATCAGCAGGTATTTGATGCTGGGGAGCCGGACTTCGCTGATTTCAAACAGGTTTTTGTCAAGGTTGTTGATGCTGGTCCACCCCACAAAGCCTATGATGAGCGTGATCATCGCCACAATGGAAAAGCCACCGATTAGTTTTGCCATCAGCTTTACATTCTTCATCCTCGTAACCTCCTTGGTGTGAACAGTTTCAACGTTCTCTCATGAAATGGTTGATGCTTTCAATGAGTTTCTCTCTATCCAGCTTAATCTGGTAGTCGTCAATCCCCATTTCCCGGCCCTTTGCGATATCATCATCTTCCGCCAGGGTGGTGAGTGCAATGACCGGAAGGTGCATAAATCGTTCATCCGATTTGATTTTTTTTGCCAGGCCAAGCCCGTCCAGGTTGGGCATTTCAAGGTCCGTTACCACCAGGGATATGGTATCCCCATGTTGTTCCAGCAGATTCCAGGCGATAAGGCCATCTTGGGCCTCGATAACCGTGTATCCCTCGCCTTCGATGAACCCTTTTACCTGGTCCCTGAAAAAATTGGAATCTTCGGCAATGAGTATCCTGGCGCCCGCCGCCGGGGTTTTTTCAGACTCCTGGTTTTCCGTAAACCAGTCTGGATTGAGTGTGGCGATGATGTCAAAAACATCCACCATCAGGGTGGTTTGGCCATCAATGACAACCGATCCCATGATTCCGGGCTGTTTCAACGCCTTTTCATCCGGTTTTTCAGTGACTTCCATGGCATCTACCGGGCCCGTGGCGAGAATTCCGATCTCCCGTCCCGCCAGCATGAAGACCAGGACCAGTAGATGATTTTTTTCTTCCAGGGGTTTGATGGAGGCCACCTGGTCGATGGTAAACAGAAGCAAATTTCCGCCGCGGTACTGCATCACTTTTCTGCCTCCCATGACTTCTACATGGTCGGCGCTGATTTTTTCGATTCGAAGCACCTGATTCAATGGAACGGCAAACTGCTCCTCATGACCGTTCCTGAACACCAGCAGGGATTGCCTGTTTTTGCCGACTTTCAACGCCGCTGCCGTTTCTTTGGCCAGCTCTTTTGCCCGGGTGCTTTCGTGTACCGGAGAGAGTTCGGCCAGTTGTGCCAGCGCCATCACATCCAGGATCAAAGCGACCTTGCCATCCCCCATGATGGTGGCACCGGCATACCCTTTTGTCTGTTTGAGATGTCGGCCGAGGGGGTGTACCACGATCTCTTCCGAATCAAACAAAGCGTCTACCACGAGTCCGTATTTCATGTCGCCCGAGGAGACCACGGCGATGTTGAGTCCACTGGCAACCCGGTAACGTCGGTCGCTTTCGGTTCGCATGGGGTGATTGGAATCGTCGACATCCTCGTTTTGAAAGGATGCGCTTTCATGGTTCGTCTGGTTTCCACCCAATGATCCGAAAAGAGGACTTTTTCTGGAACGTCGATCCGCAATACGGTCACGCCGATCGGACCGGGCCTTTTCCGAATCGGGGTCCGTATAGGTCCGCCCAATGCCCAGTACATCAGCTAGTCGCAGCAGGGGCAGGAGCCGGGACCGTAACCGCACCACTTCCGCGTCTCCCACCAGCTCCACCCGTTTCTGCACCTGGTTGGCCGGCAATCGGATGAGTTCCACCAGGTTCACCTGTGGCACGGCATACCGTTCATCTTCGGTGAGGATGATCTGGCTGGGGATAATGGCAAGGGTCAGGGGAACCTTGATTCGGACGGTGGTCCCTTTCCCGGTTTTCGTTTTCAGATCGATCTGTCCCCCCAGGCGGTCCAGGTTGGTTTTGACCACATCCATGCCAACCCCTCGGCCGGAGAGATCCGTGACTTTATGGGCCATGGAAAACCCGGGCAAAAAAATCAGTTGGATCTTCTCGTTTTCAGAAAGACCAGCAGACTGTTCCTGGGTGATAAAACCTTTTTCAACCGCTTGAGTGGCCAGTTTTTGGCCGTCCAGTCCCCGGCCGTCGTCTTTAATTTCAATGTTGACCTGGCCGGCTTCGTGAAATGCCTTTAGAAAGATTCGGCCGATGGGGTGCTTCCCCGCTTTTTCCCGTTGATCTGGGGGCTCTATGCCATGGTCGATGGCATTCCGCACCAGATGGTTAAGAGGATCTCCGATGGCTTCGATCAGGGTCTTATCCAGTTCCACATCTTTACCCTCGATAACGAGCTCCACCTCCTTGCTCAAGTTTCTGGCCAGATCCCGTGCCACCCTGGGGAATTTGTTGAATACGTTCCCGATGGGCTGCATTCGGGTGCGCATAATGGCTTCCTGAAGTTCGGACGTGATATGGTCGATGCGTTTCCCCACTACCTCGGAGGTGTCCAGGTCTCTTCTGGAAAGGGACTGAAGGAGCTGGTTTCGACCGAGAACCAATTCTCCGGCCAGGGTCATGAGGGAATCCAGCAACCCCACATTCACGCGTAGGCTGGTTTCAGGAACGGGCGTATGGGTTTCAACCGGTATTGACTTGGCTTTGATTTCAGGTTTTGCGGAGCTTTGTCCCGAGGGTTCAGTTGTGAGTGGCGGGGGGGTGCTTTCTACCGGGTCAGTATGGGGTATCGGTTCAACAAGATCATCCCTTACCGGTTCCGGGGTTTGAAGGGGATTGTCCGGAACCAGAACCCGGCCGTCTTCGGAAACTTCATAGACAAGGTTTACGTCTATCTCAAACAGGTTCGCCATGTCTTCGGGATCCAGGATGCAGGCAAAAAGCATGGTCAGAGTGCTTGGTGGCTGCTTTTGGTCCAGTTGATGGATTAACGGGATTCCATAGGATTTGGCTTCCTCAAGTATGCCATCCCCTGAGTTGCTTTCATCAAGTGCATCATGGGGTAAGGGAATTTCCAGGAGATAGACCGATTTTCCTTCTTGCTTCATGTCCCTGATATGTTCCAGGTCAGTGGGTGTGGCGGTTAGTCCCTGGCGGCCGTCCGGAAATGAAAAGACAACCGGTGCTTCCGGGGGGGGCGAAGCGGTTTCCTGAATAGGTGGTTCGGGTGGGTCCGTAATGGAAGAAAGGGCTATCACATGATCAGAGATGTCCATTTCATCACTTTTTTCCACATGGATCAGAAGATCCTGGAGCGCGTCAGACGCGAGCAGTAAGAAGTTGATATTTTCAGCGTTGGGGACGAGCTTTTTATTTCGGATAAGCCCGAGAACGCTTTCCATATGGTGGGAGAGTGTTTTGATGTTTTCCAGGCCGATGAAACCGGCACCCCCTTTGATGGAGTGGGCCGCACGGAACACCTTGTTGACCCTTTCAACATCGATATAGGCTCCGGCCTTTTCCATTTTCAGTAGATCCGTTTCAATACCGGCAAGATGATCCAGGGATTCGTCGATATAGGCTTTCAGGGTTTCGTCATCGCCTGCGCTCATCGGGGGTACTCCACAGAAAAAAGGCTACGCATGGACTGGCATCTTTTACATTAAAAAGAACTAATCTACCATTGGTAATGTCTATTTTCAAGAATAATATTCATCGGTTTGCTTATTATACCTTTATTTGTAAAGGTCTTGACAGGAATGGCGAGTTTGGCTATTGATTTGAACAATGACATAAGACCCTACTTGCTTTCTAAAGGGTCTGCCGTCAACCATTAAATTATCTGTTTAGGGGAATTGTAATGAAAGAAATCAATGAGCTGGATTTACCCGATGACCTGCGTTACACGGAAGATCATGAATGGGCGCGGGTGAAGGGTGAAAATGTAACCATCGGCATCAGCGACTTCGCACAGAATCAGCTTGGCGACATCGTCTTTGTGGAGATGCCTGCGTCCGGGGACCCATTCAAAAAGGGAGATGAGTTCGGTACCGTGGAGTCGGTCAAGGCGGTTGCGGAGCTTTACATGCCCATTGACGGGGAGGTCATCCAGGTGAACCAGGCCCTTGAAGATGCACCCGAATTGTTGAACCATAGTCCCTATGCCGATGGATGGATCATTGAGGTCAAACCCGATGATATGTCACAGCTTGAGGCCCTCATGGACAAGGACGCTTATGTTAAATTGTTGGAAGGGTCGTAACCCATGCGTTATCTACCCCATACACCGGAGGATATCGCGGCCATGCTTCAAGTGGTGGGGGTTGAAAGCATGGCGGAACTTTTTTCAACTGTTCCCGACGAATGTGCCCGCCGGGATCCTCCGGACCTTCCGGAGCCCCTGACGGAATGGGAGTTGTATGCCCATATGGCAGCCCTTTCGGAAAAGGGTGCGGGCAAGCCCCAGGGCGGCCCCATTGCCTTTTTAGGGGCGGGTCGTTATGAGCATTTTATTCCTGAATCCATAAACTACCTTCTGGGTCGATCTGAGTTTTCCACCGCCTATACGCCCTATCAGCCGGAAATGAGCCAGGGCACTCTCCAGGCTATCTATGAGTATCAAACCCTGACTGCGCGGCTCCTGGGGTTGGAGGTGGCCAACGCGTCCCTTTACGACGGGGCCTCGGCCCTGGCGGAAGCCCTGCTCATGGCCATGCGGATTACCCGAAAAAAAAAGGTGGCCCTATCCAGGGTGATTCATCCCCATTATCGGCAGGTGGTTCAAACGTATCTGACTCCGGCGGGTGTGGAAATCGTCGAATTGCCCTTTCTTGAAAACGGCAGAACTGATGTTTCCGGTGTGACAGGGGTAGAAGATCTGGCGGCGATGGCAGTCCAGTCTCCCAATTTCTTTGGAAGCATTGAAGATCTCGCGAGTTTGGGGGATATGTGCCGGGAAAACGGCATCCTCTTTATCACGGCCTTTACGGAGCCCCTGGCCTACGGTATGCTCAAAAACCCAGGGCTTCAGGGCGCCCATATTTCGTGCGGAGAGGGTCAGAGCCTGGGCATCCCCCGATGGTTCGGGGGGCCGGGGTTGGGAATGTTCGCCTGCGAGCGCCAATATATGCGCAATATGCCCGGGCGTCTGGTGGGGCAGACCTTAGATAAGCAGGGGCGGCGAGGGTTTGTTCTGACCCTGGCTACCCGGGAACAACACATTCGCCGTGAGAAAGCAACAAGCAACATCTGCACCAACAGCAGCCTTTGTGCCCTAACAGCGGCCATGTATATGGCATCACTGGGGGGAACGGGCATCAGAGAACTGGCCAGACTCAATTACGATAAGGCCGGTTATCTAAAACAGGCGCTACGGCAGACGGGATTTCGAATCCCTTTTGCATCCCCCTGTTTTAATGAATTCGTGGTGGAATTTCCGCCCGATTTTGAAGCTACCTACAACAGGCTCCTGAAAAAAAATATGGTGGCGGGGTTGTCTCTTTCTCCCTGGTATCCCGAACTGCAGCATCACTATCTCCTCTGTGTCACGGAGACCCGGACCAGAGCGCAAATGGATGCCTTTGTAAAGGAGATTCTATCATGAACAAACCCCTGGCACCCACCGGCCTGAACCTGGATGAACCCCTGCTCTGGGAAATGGGAAGCCCGGGTCGAACCGGTTTTTCCATGCCGCGTCGTGATGTTGAGCCTTTTCCCCTGGACGATGACCTTGCGGGGGAGGGTCCGGATTTTCCCGATTTGAACGAGATGGGGGTGGTCAGGCATTACACCCGTCTCAGCCAGTGGAATTTTGGTGTGGATACGGGAATGTACCCCTTAGGGTCCTGCACCATGAAGTACAATCCCAAAATTAATGAAAAATGCAGTCAGTTGGAAGGTCTTGCAGGATTGCACCCCATGCTTCCGGCGGGTATGACCCAGGGCGCTCTGCAGCTGATGGTTGAGCTGGAGCGGTTTCTGAAGGAGATTACCGGAATGGACGCGGTCAGTTTGCAGCCGGCGGCCGGAGCCCAGGGTGAACTGACCGGTATGTTGCTGATCCATGCGTATCTCAAAAGCCGCAATTTGACGCGGAACAAAATCATCATTCCGGATACGGCCCATGGCACCAATCCCGCCAGCGCGGCCCTGTGCGGGTATCGTCCGGTCCGTGTGAAGTCCGGCGACCGGGGAATCCTGACGACTGAAGTAATTTCCGAGGTGATGGATGAGGATACGGCCGGCATCATGATCACCAACCCCAACACCCTGGGGCTGTTTGAAGAGCACATCAAAGAGATCGCGGATATCGTTCACGCCAAAGGTGGGCAGGTGTATTGCGACGGGGCCAATATGAATGCCATCATGGGGATGGTGCATATGGGAAACAGCGGCGTGGATGTGCTGCACCTGAATCTTCATAAGACTTTTTCCACTCCCCATGGCGGTGGTGGGCCGGGCGCCGGTCCCGTTTGTGTGGCCAAGCACCTTTTGCCCTTCCTGCCCATACCCCGGGTTCTGAAAAATGATGCAGGTTACTTCCTTTCAGAAGATTTTCCGGAATCCATCGGCCGGCTGCATTCTTTTTGCGGCAACTTCGGGGTCATGATCAAGGCTTACGCCTACATCCTTTCCATGGGTAGCGAGAACCTAAAAAAGGCCAGCCAGCTGGCGGTCTTGAATGCAAACTATATCAAGGAAAATCTGAAATCGGTTTTCCATCTTCCCTATGACAGGCCCTGCATGCATGAGTGTGTGTTTTCCGACAAACTTCAACGGGAACATAAGATCACCACCCTGGATATGGCCAAACGTCTGATGGATTTCGGCTTTCATCCGCCCACCATCTATTTCCCCCTGGTGGTGGATGGGGCCATGATGATTGAGCCCACCGAGACGGAATCTCTGGAGGAGATCGACCGGTTTATCGAGGCATGTCGGATCGTAGCGGCGGAAGCCCTGGAATCCCCTGATCTTTTGCGCGGGGCGCCAAAACGGTGCAAAGTGGAACGTCTGGACGAAACGCTGGCCTGCCGGCAACCCTGTTTGGTGGGGTGAGACTGATTGTGGACCTCGATTTCCTGCCCTTAAACATCATTCGGGAATAATGCACTGATTCTTTCGTTGGATTTATAAAATTTTTGATACCGAAAAAAAGAACGTAACCCCTCGCTCAATTCCCGGTTTCGCCCACACGTCTCCTCCATGACGTGCCATAATTTCCTTCACAATGGCGAGCCCCAATCCCGTTCCCTGGATTCCCCGGGCGCTTTTCTTCCGTTTGAAGGCCTCAAAAATCTCGTCCATGTCTTCATTTTTGAAGCCTACGCCGTCATCGGCCACTGAAAAAATGTAATGGGTTTCGGTTTCATGATATCCCAATACAATCCGGGTCAATCCCGCTCCGCCATATTTCAGAGCATTGTCCACCAGGTTCCGAATCAACCGGATCATGGAGACTCGGTCCGCCTTGATTTCCGGCAGAACATCCGGCTGAGACCATTTTATGCCCCCCGCTTCAAGCCGCTCTGATACTTCTTCCCTGATGACGTCCAACACCGCGTTCATGGGGGTTTTTTCAAGAGAAAGAGGGGCTTCCCCTGTTGAAATGAAGGCATTGATGTGATTGACCAACTCTTCAATCAGTGCGGAGGTTTTGATGATCTGGTTGCAGGTCCGTTTTCCTTTCTCGTCCAGCAGATTTTCCGATTGTTTTTGAAGCAGCATGGCCAGGCCATGGATGCCAATGGCCGGACTTTTGAGATCATGTGAAATGGAATAGGAGAACATTTTAATTTTGTCCGCACTGGCCTGGACCTGGCTCTCCGCTGTTTTCCGTTTTTCAGCCATGTGATTGAAGGCTGTGGCCACATCCCTTAATTCGTCATCCGCAGTGGGTTCAATCCGGTGGTCCAGATTTCCCCGGCCGAAAACTTCGGATCCTTCTTTTAACTGCCGAACGGAACGGATGATTCCCCGTGTCGTGAACCATGTGGCCACACCCATGGCCAAGAGCACAAAGAAGGTCATGCCAAGGGTGACGGACAACGCAACGGCGCCGTGGTGAATGGCATTTTCAGCGGTTTTTTCCGTATCTTTTCGAATCAGGGGCCGAATTTCTTCGTTTAATGTCCACCTGATATTCAGAAGACCTTTTTCAAATCCTTCGATCTTTAGCCGCAATTGATCCGCGATGCGGATGATGTCCATCCCCGAAGTCGAAATCTGTTTATATTTTCGGTCCAATTCATCCAAGGAAGCCTTGGCCGACCGGGACAGATCGGAATCGGCGTAAATATTTCGCCATTTCACAAATCCACCTTGCGCCTTTGAAATTTCTGATTTCAGGGCCGATTTCTGCTGGATTACATAGCTTTCAATGGCGGAAAAGATTCGGTGAAAAGCGATTTTCATGAGCAGGGCGGCGTCTTTTCTGATCCATGGGACCGAGGTGCTATCCTCAAGCGTGGATGAAAGGCTTTGGTCGATCATAATACTCATCTGGTCCGCCAGTTGTGTGAACCGCTTCTGCTCTTGCTGCATGGATTCGGCCAGGGCGATGATCTCTTTGGATAGTGCCTGATGTTCGGAAAAGAAGATGACCGCTTTTCTACCGAATTCCTTTTCCGAGGGAGTTACGGCGAGGGTGTTGAATTCTTTAAGAAATACTTCGAAATTTTCCTGGAATTGATGCAGGTTTTCGATATGGGCACGGTTGCCGTCGCGGATGAAAGCGAAAATGGAAACGGCTGTTTCTCCGATATTGATTTCCATTTCCAAGATGGCATCCTCCAGGGGTTCCTGGACGGAGAGGAACTGTCTCAAAACCTGGTTCAGCTTCTGTATCTGTAGATAGGAAATTGACCCCGACACCCCCAGAACAAGGATGAGGATCCCGAAGCTGAGCCACAGTTTTTTGGCGATGGTCATTCGCATGAATCGGCCTCCGGGGGTTAGCGATGCCTTCCCCCTTTTCGAAAACCCGAAAAGACCCAGAAAATACCCCACAACAGCGCTACCGGTCCAATGCCCACATAAAAAAACATGGGCCAGTGGTTATTCCAGGGTTTCATGAAAAAGGCCATTACGGCCGGCCACAAAATAGAGGCCAAAACAGCCAGGCGGACCCATCCATTCATCTTTGAAATATCAATGATCCGCAGACCTCCCTTTTCAACCCGTTTGCCCGTTAATCTGGGGAGCATGAAAATTGCCAGGGCGATAGCGATAATAACGAGAATCTCAGTCATGATCAACAATGGGGAACAGAACCTTTACGGTGGTCCCTTCCTGGAGTTTGCTGGAAACGGATATGACGCCGCCGTGGTTTTTAACGATGCCGTGCACCACGGCCAATCCCATGCCGCTCCCTATGAGATTCATAATGTCCCAGCCGTCGCTCGTCACACCCCGGTTGTTTTCGCAGATATATAAAGGGTAATAGCAAATATAGGGCCAGATAATCTTCTCTTTGGCATGTGAGATTCCCAAAAACCCCAGTCCAAACAAAATCACGAACAACGATAAAATAAGTTTTGAAAACATTTGGATCCCCTGTTCTTGTCTTCTCCTGATTTTTGAATTTCCCATGGATGGCTCCTCAGACCGTACTGCAAAATTTATCACAGACCGTTTCTTCCGTCACTCTTTTTAAATCCTTTTCCGCGACCCCCTCGAAAAACCATGGTTGACGCCTCATATTTGTTCCTTTAAACGTATGCTATCAGCTGGCGTATGTTCTTTTTTACACCCACTTAGGAGTTCCTTCCCCATGCCTGCTACAAAAACCCGCCCATCGGGTGCCATTCAAAAAAAACCTCCCATTTCGTCAGATCATGATTTTTTTCGGCCAAACCCTACCGGATGGTGGAGTTGGAGAGGATGTTAAAAAGGTGGCAACGAATGCCTGATTCTGTCCTGCTGAAACCCTACCCCTATCTGATTTTTGATAAAACAACGCGTTGTTTTTTTATTTTTTGACAATTTAAACGCGTTGTTTTATCATCTTCTCAATAAAAAAGCGCCTTGCTGCATATCCATTACATGAGGGATATCATGATACGATCCGCTGCCCGTGAACTCGATCAGTGGTTGAAAAGCCCCAGCCGGAAACCCATGGTGCTCAGGGGTGCCCGGCAGGTGGGGAAAACCTGGCTCGTCAGGGATCTGGCGGAACGGCACGACCTTCAATTAATCGAGATGAACCTGGAACGGTTTCCCAATCTGGTGGATCTTTTTTCGGAAAACCATCCCGAAGTGGTCTTGAAAAACATTGAAGCGGAATTTTCCACGCCGGTAAACCGCGAATCCGCTTTACTTTTTCTGGATGAAATCCAGGCGGCACCGGACTTGTTTTCAAAACTGAGATGGTTCAGGGAGGATTTGCCGGATCTCCCGGTTATTGCTGCCGGTTCACTGCTCGATTTTGCGCTTCACAAATACCGGTTCAGCATGTCCGTGGGGCGGATCACCTATTTCTATCTGGAACCGATGTCTTTTTTTGAGTTCCTTCAAGCATCCGGCCATTATGCGCTTCACCGGAAACTTTCCGCCGTTACCTTTGATGCGGGTCTGGCAGTATCTCTCCATGAAAAATGTTTGAAGTTATACCAGACCTATTGCCTTATGGGGGGAATGCCCGAAGTGGTCCAGGCGTGGATCAACACTGAAAATTTGGAGGAATGCATCAAGATTCAGCATGATCTTCTGACCACCTTTCGGGATGATTTTCATAAATACGGTGGGGAAATGGAAGCGGCCACATTAAGTAAAATCATGTTGGGTGTGGCGCGTCAGCTTGGAAACAAATTCGTGTACAGCCGGGTGGACCCGGCGGGTAAGGCCGGCCCCATTAAAAAGGCTTTTCATTTACTTTGCAGGGCAAAAGTTTGTTCCAAAGTGGCCCATTCGACGGGAAACGGATTGCCCCTGGGGGCCGAGTCAAATGAGAAGTTTTTTAAAGCCCTGATGGTGGATATCGGTCTCATTTCCGCCCAATTGGGGATTTCATCAACCCGGCGCCGGGAGGCTGAAACCCTGGTTCTGTCCAATAAAGGAGGCTTGGCGGAGCAGTTCGTGGGTCAGCAGTTGCGTGCGATGAAAAGCCCGATGGTGGATGCCTCGCTTTTTTACTGGCAAAGGACCGGGGGCCGGCAGGGGGAGATTGATTACCTCCTGCAGTATGGGAGTCGGGTGGTCCCTCTCGAAGTCAAATCCGGTCCCGCGGGCAGCATGAAATCTCTGCACCAATTCATGGCGGAAAAAGGGCTCGATTTTGCGGTCCGATGTAATTTCAATTTGCCCACCCTGGAAAACATCAAAATGAAGACCACCCAGGGTCGACCCGTTTCCTACCGCCTCCTTTCTATCCCGGTTTATCTCACCCAATGTCTCGACAGGCTTATGGCGGAGGCGGGAAAAGATTAAGCCTGCTGTTCAATTCTTACGCCTTCTTTCAGATGCACATCCAGCTGTGGGAAAGCAATATCAACGCCGGCGGCCCTCAAGGTGTCGTTGAGGCTGTAGTTTGTCTCGCTCTCAAAGACCCAGCGCTCCATTTTGTTCTTTACGTTGACCGCAAAATAAACGTCGAAGTTGAGCGTACTGGCGCCATGTTTCTTAAAGAGCACAAAAGGCGCCGGTTCCTTTAAAACGCCATCGATGTTTGCGACGGCCTGAATCATCAGCTCCGTCGCCTTATGAATGTCAGATTCGTAGGCAATCCCGATGGAAACCTTGGTCAGGACCATGTGATCATTCTTCGTCCAGTTGATCAGTTTTTCATTGAGCACCACACTGTTGGGCAGCATGATATCGATATTGTTCTCGGTGTGAATCTGAAAGCTTCGAAGACCGATATTGAAGACCCTGCCGATCTCGTTTTCCACCTCCACAACGTCATCAATCTTGACGGGACGTTCCACCATGAGAATGATGCCGCTGATCAGGTTGCTAAAAAGTTCTCTTGCGCCAAACCCAAAACCGATCATCAGCCCCCCAACGGCAAAGTGAAAAACCGTCAGCGGGATTCTCAATATGGCCAACGTTGTATAGAATACAGCAGTGAGCATTATGGCAAAGGTTATCCTCTCCAGAGCCAATTTTCCGCTCGAGTCTAAATTCCGCTTCTTTTCCAGCCGCTTGCGAAGGCGCCCCTTGATATGCCGAGAAACATGGATACCCACTAACATTACGATGAGAGCGATAACGCAATGACCGACTGTTACGCTGCTATGATCAACTTTCCAGAGAGCATAATTCCAGACAGTGACAAAAGTGTCCCACATGGTATGGTTGCTCATGATGTTTCCTCGGGTTGAGAATCGTATTCCACTGATCTGTTATGGTCTTTCAGATCTTTGTCCAGGTTATGGGATACGCTTTTCACGGTTTCCTTTCGGGGCTGTTTCGAAAACAATAGATTGTACCTTTTTCAATCCTTTACAGCAAGGCTCTTACCCGCATTTTTCGAAAATATTCGCAACGGAATATTACGGGTGCTCTGAAAATAAAGGGACGTCATATGCAGGCAGACTACAATATTGACACTCAATGGGAAATCCTCCATACTGCCTCAAAAAAAGGATCTTCTTTCCGATCCGATAAAAACGATATAACTTGACAACAACCGAATTCAACGCTTTTCCCCAATTGAGGAACATATCATGGGAACCGAAATTTTCTTGATTGCCGTTTTGATTCTCCTGCTCTTTGCTGTTTTCGATCTGGTCGTGGGCGTCACCAACGATGCCGTCAATTTTCTGAATTCTTCCATTGGTTCAAGGGTAGCCCCCTTTTTCGTCATCATGATTATCGCAAGTCTGGGTATTCTTTCAGGCGTGACCTTTTCAAGTGGTATGATGGAGGTAGCGCGGAAGGGAATATTTCATCCCCAGTTTTTTACCATGCCTGAGCTGATTACCATTTTTCTGGCCGTAATGCTCACGGATATCCTCCTCCTGGACCTCTTTAACACCTATGGTTTGCCCACCTCCACCACCGTTTCCATTGTGTTTGAACTGTTGGGCGCTGCCGTGGCCGCTTCCGCCATCAAAATCATGCAGACCGAAGGCGGCGCCATGGCTCTGGGGGAATACATCAATACGGGAAAGGCCATGATGATCGTGTTCGGCATTCTCCTTTCCATTGTGGTGGCGTTTTTTTGCGGTGCCGTGGTTCAGTTCATAACCCGGCTGATCTTCACCTTTGACTACCAGAAGAAGATCAAGCGTTATGGGTCCCTTTGGGGCGGGGTAGCCATGGCAACCATTACGTTCTTTATCCTGATCAAAGGCGCCAAGGGCGCTTCCTTCATGACGCCTGAGGCGGTCCAATGGGTCAAATCCAATTCCATGCTCATCCTGGTGGGTATTTTTATTGTTTCAGCGATTATGTTACAGATCGCCATTTCGTTTTTCAGGGTCAATATTTTTAAACCCATTGTGCTGGTGGGCACCTTTGCTCTGGCCATGGCTTTTGCCGCCAATGACCTGGTCAATTTCATCGGCGTCCCTCTGGCGGGATTAAGCGCCTACAAGACTGCCATGGCTGCGGGTGATCCCCTGACCGTTACCATGAGCGCCCTGAGTCAAAAAGTACAATCTCAGACGGGAATCCTGCTCCTTGCGGGTATCATTATGGTGGTGACCCTGTGGTTGAGCAAAAAGGCCCGAACGGTCACCGAGACGGAAATCAGCCTGGGTCATCAGGAAGAGACCACAGAGCGTTTCGAGTCCATCTGGCTTTCCCGGACCATTGTGAGAATGGTGGATTCATTCTTTACCAGTTTTGCGAGTGTGGTTCCCCGCCATCTCAGGAAAGTCATTAGCAGGAGAATGGACCCGCACAGTTACAAGGACGTTACCATTCAGGGGCCAAAACCGTCTTTTGACCTGGTCCGTGCATCTGTGAACCTTATGGTCGCCAGCGCCGTGGTCTCTTTTGCCACCTCCATGAAGCTCCCCCTTTCAACGACTTACGTCACGTTCATGGTGGCCATGGGCGCCTCTTTTTCTGACCAGGCATGGGGTAGGGAAACGGCTGTTTATCGGGTTACCGGAGTCTTAACGGTGATCGGTGGCTGGTTTATGACGGCCTTCATCGCCTTTGCGGTCGCTTTTCTTTTCGCAACGGTGATTCATTACTTCAAGGTCCCGGGGCTTTTGGGGATCATGATTGTTGCGGGGCTGGTGATTTGGAACAACCAGAAAAAGCACAAGGGCCGTGCAAAGGAAACAGCGGAAGCACGCGTTTTTAATCTAAAAAAAATCAACGATGCACACATGGCCATCTCCAGCACCTTTGACCACCTGGCGCATCTTTTGGGAGCCATCCGGGAATCTTTTGATCTGACCTTCGACGCTCTTTTCGACCAGAACATTGATGAACTGAAAAAACAGCGAAAAAAGGTAACGCAGATACAATTGTGGACCAATATCATCATGGCCAACATTTTCAAGGTACTGCGCCTGCAACAGAAAGGGGATGCCAGGATTTCCTACAAATACGCTCAGACCATCCGACGTCTTCAAAAAATATCCGATGGACATCGGGATATTGTTGTGCGCTCCTATAAGCATATCGGCAATAAACACAAAGGGCTTTTAGATGTTCAAATCGAGGAACTCAAGAAGATCAAGATATGCATTCTTGATATAATTTTGAAGGCGGAAACCTCTTTTAACCGCAAAGAGATTGTGGACTATCAGAACATTGTGGATCAGTACCGATACATGAGGGAACTGGCGGATCAGTTCAACCAGAATCAAATTGAAAGGATCAGAACCGACACCTCCAAGACACGCCTCAGTATCCTCTACTATGCCATCGTCGGAAACTGCATCATGATGTCCAAGCAGAACATCAAATTGCTGGAAATTTTCAATGAATCCTTCAAGTTCGACAAACAGCTGTCCAGTTCATACTATAAAATCGACAGTCAATAGGGTGAAAGTCTGCCGTCCCCTTTAACGTCGGTGGTACAAGCGGCATGGCACTCCCGTCCGGTTTTGCGTCCATGATCCAGATGAGGTCCACCGAGTTGTGGGCAAGTGGTCGGTATTTGGTTTTCCTCATCCAGGTGTCCCATTCATAACCGTTTCTACTGCCCGGTACACTTCCTTCATGGTAAATGGTTTGGTCATGGCGCCGAGAAATCCGTATTCTTTATGCCTGGCCAGGACCGGATCATTGAAATAACCGGTGGAAATAACCGCCCTGGTATGGGGATCGATTTCCAGAAGCTGTTTTACGGCCTCCATCCCTCCCATGCCGCCCTTTATGGTCAGGTCCAGGAAAACCAGATCAAAAGGTTGCCCGGATTCCATGGCTTTTTTATACAGGTCAATGGCCTCTGCGCCATCCCGGGCAAAGGCCGTGTCATACCCCGCTCGTGCCAGTATCTGCCCCATGAGGTCCCTGATCATTTCTTCATCGTCCATCACCAGGATCCTTCGGATTGCGGAATGTGGAACGGGGGATACGGAATTTGTTTCCGCCCGGTCAGGATCGGAAATGGATGATGGTTCCCCATTGTGTATTGGCGAATCGGAAGCGGGTAGATAAAAAAAGACGTTCGTTCCCCCGCCCGTCTTGGATTTTACCCCCATGTGTCCCCCATGTTTCTGGATGATGGAGTAGCATATGGAGAGACCCAGGCCCATTCCTTTCTGCGCACCCATCTCTTTGGTGGAAAAATAGGGGTCAAAAATCTTGTCCAGCAACCCTTCAGGTATGCCCACGCCTTTATCCTCAATGGATACCCTGACGTATTTCCCTTCACTGAGGTTGGAGATATCTCCAGAATGGAGCATCACATTTTTGCCTGTTACCGTAAGTACCCCGCCTTCGGGCATGGCCTCCCTGGCATTCATGGCCAGGTTGCCCACGACTTGCTTTATCTGTCCTTCATCAAATTGGACCGGCCACAGGTCGTCAGGCACAAAAAACTCGGTCTTTACATTGGAACCGGAAAGGGAAAGCGTTGTGGAATCCCGCACGATTTCCACCATGGAGGCGATCTTCTTATGAGGGTCGCCACCGCTTGAAAAGGTCACGAAACGTCGGGCCAGATCCTTTGCCTGGATGGAGGCCTTTTTAGCCTCGGAAAGGTTCTCATCCCTTTTGCTCCCGGGTTCTGCGTTCAACATAGAGAGTTCAATGTTGCCCAGGATTGCGGCAAGAAGATTATTGAGATCATGGGCGATGCCCCCGGCAAGTATGCCTAATGCCTCAATTTTCTGGACTTGCTGGAGCTGGCCCTGGAGTTTTATTCGTTGTTCTTCGTTACGTTTACGTTCGTTGGTGTCGCGAACGATTGCCAATAAACGGTCTTCATTTCCAATGGTGATCCGTTTCAGGTTCACCTCCACCCAGAAGATTTCTCCTGTCTTGCGCTTGCACTTCCATTCGAAGATCTGCGGGAACCCCTCTGCCGCCTTTTGTATCCACTCCATGGCCTCTTTTTGGGAATAGGGGGACGTCCCTTCACTTATGGTCCCCACATCAATATGGCGTGTCTCCTCGGAAGTGTATCCATACACCTCGCACATTTTCCGGTTCACATCGAGGATCTGGCCGGTATCTAAATCGTGAATGAAGATGGCATCGTTAGCAGAGTCAAAAATGGTGCGGTAATTGGCCTCTGACGCCTTGAGCGCCTCTTCCGCCACCTGTTTCTCAATGGCCCCTTCCCTGAACACTTCAACGGCGCGGGTCATGGACCCGATCTCGTCGCGGCGGTTGAGGTCCCCCACTTCTACGGAAAGCCGGCCCTCTGCAAGCCGGCCCATTACATCTGTTATGAAGCGTATGGGACGTGAGATCAACAACGTCCCTATCAGAACAGTGGCCAGTATCGCGATCAGTGCAGTCAATATGGCCACTGCGATAATTGTCTTCCGGATCATATCCGCTTTCTGGTTGGACAATGTCTCTGTCCTGCGGATTTTTGCCTTTTGGAAATCCATGAATTCCGTAAGCCTGCCTCGGAAATCGGCAAACGGTAAAGAGGCGGAGCGGACCAGGAGAATACCGAAGGACGGATTGTCGAAAACCACGGCGACCGAATCCCGGGCCTGTTGCTGGAAATCATCCATGGGGATTTTCATCTGTTCGAGGATGGTTTTTTCCTCAGGGTCCAATGGCCATTTCTTGAGGATCCGGCCGTACAGGACTTTCAGGTCGTTCAACCCCTGCTCCAATTGCCCGTGGACCGGTCGGATTTCTTTGTCCGGCAGGTCCATAAAACGAAGGACGGAGATGCGGAAAAGATCGGAGTGAAGCTTTTCGCTGACGAGGATAAGTTCCTTGACCAGGGTAATCCGATCAAGGGTGATCTTTTGCACCTCCTTGAGCAATGCCCGCTGTTTATCCAGGCCGGTGACGGCTAGCAGCGAGATGACTCCCAGAGCCAGCAGCACAATCACGGGGGGGATCAGGACCTTGATATTGATGGAAGTGTCTCGAAAAAACCTCATTTTTCAATTCCCTTTGTGTTGTCCCATTTTAAAACGCAAATAACGTCATCTTCCGTAAGCATACCGCACCACCCGGACAAAGGGCTGACTTTATGGGTCTTTGGATGAGGCCATACCCCTTTGGATGCCACATACCCGCCGTTTTTTCCCTCGGCCGCATCCACAAACCGCGGCAGGAATTTGTTCCCTTCAAGATCCAGTATCCTCCCGATATTCACCCCCGGCTTTGTTTGACCTGAAGTATCCAGGAAAACAATCCCCTTTTTGGTAAAGCCGATCACGTGGAGACCGGATTTTTTCATGTCAAGAAATCCCTGGTTCGGGTCTTTAAAGGTTTCAAGGGCTTTATAGAGGCCGTTCTGTTTTAGAATGTCGATGGCGTGGACGCCCACCTGTTTAAGATGCGGGCTTTTGTCATCCAGCACCGGCGTGGAAACATAATTCCTATTCGGGGGGCTTTCCCAATAAAGCGCATCCAAAGGGGACAATACGCCCCAGATGGAAAAGGGTAGATTTTCGAGCCCGGTATGATACACCGTCTGATAGGGGACCACATTGATCCAGAGCATGGGGAGTTCATCCGTGACGACCTTTTGAAATTCACTGTAAAGGGCCTTCCGTTTATTCAAGTCCGGTTCCACGGAAGCCTGCTCAAGAAGTTCATCCACCCTTTGGTTTCGGTAGTTCTGGGTATTGGTCCACATCACTTTTCTTATATTTTTGGATGAGAAGTGTCGCTGTACGCCCAGAGCCGGGTCTCCATAGCTGGATGCAATATTCATGGCCATATCGAATTCCCAGTTCGAAACATGTTTGACCCACTCTGAAAGACTGCCCGATCTCAGGACGCTGACGTCCACCCCTATCTTTTTCAACTGCTCTTTCAGGTACAGGACCACATCCCTGAACTGACTGGGTACGAACGGAGGATAGTCCAGGGTGAGGACGAAGCGTTTCCCATCGGACTTTCGTGGGTACCCTGCCTCATCAAGGAGCTTGTTGGCCCTGGCCAGATCGATTTTGTAAAGGGGAACGTCGTTTTCATAGTAAGGGTGGCCGGGCGTTATGGGCCCGGTGGCGATCCGCGATTTACCCCCATGCAAATACTCCGAAATGAATTCGCGGTCAACGGCATAGGCAATGGCCTGCCGGACCCTTTTGTCACTCAACGGTTTTCGCAATAGATTGAAAGCAACCCAATTGATCGGCCCTATTCCCTGGTAGCCCTTGTCTGTAATTCGAAGGTATTTGCTTTTACCCAGCCTCGAAAGGCTGCCGGGGTTGATAAAATAAGGCATGAGGTGGGCTTCCTGCCTTTCCATTTCAATCATCTGCTCATTCGGGTCCCCCGTTATATTGAAAACGATTTTATCAAGATATGGCCGTCCGGGGATAAAGAAGTGCTCGTTTCGTTCGAGCACCAGACGTTTTCCGGGGTCATATTTCACAAACTTAAACGGCCCCGATCCCACCGGACGTTTGAGGGCGGGATGGGTTTTCAAGTCCCGGCCATCCCCATAGACATGCTTTGGGAGAATCGGCATAAAGATGGGCGACAAGGCCAGAAGGATCACCGGGTATGGGTGCTTGAGACGAATTATTGCGGTGTAAGTATCAGGGGTATCCACCCTTTCGATGGGCGCAAACGTGTCTTTATATGGACCATATTCCTTGACCGCCATCACCGAAAAGGCAACGTCTTCCGAGGTGATGGGGAGGCCATCATGAAAGCTCGCACCCTCCACCAGATGGAGTGTGATGGATCGTCCGTCTTTTGAAACCTCCCAGCTTTTCGCCAGATAGGGTTGCGGGTTCCAGTTTTCATCGTAACGCAATGGGCTGGCAAAGAGCTGGGTGCTGACCATCCCCGTGGTGTATCCGGTGGCCACGGCAGAGGTCATGGCCCTCGGGGGACCGTTACCCACTGAAATCACCAGCTCACCTCCACGACGGGGCTCTGCAACGGCGGTTAGCGCGGTCCCTGCAAGAACAGCCAGTGTGGCCGCCAGGAAAAAATATCTGCTCATTTTATGGTGCATTTTCATCTCCCTAGGCCTTCGAATTAGCATGTGGGACGCCCTTTATATATTTATATTCAGCAGTTCAATTAATGAATACTTGTTTTCAAAAGCAATCCGCTCCCCCCTTTTGGCGGCTACGCTTACAGCCGGCACTGAAATCCCCAGGGTGGCGCCCAAATGGGTCATTGTCAGGCCGAGTTCCGATGTCCCCCAGTGGCAGATGAGACTGCGGGCTTTGACGAGATCCCTTGACTTTCCGGGGCCGGCGATTCTTTCCGGCCGAATGGACACCAGGTCGGCCGCCAGGTGGATCAATCGATGGATATGAATCCAGCGCTTCAAGGTCTCTTACAATGCCGGCCCGCAACGGATTCAAATGAATATATCGAATCAACTCCTTGAGGTATACATCTTCCTGGCAGAGTATGGATTTATAGCGATTCTGAAAGAGATGACCGTTTCGACTGTGCCTGCGGTTAAATCGTATTACGTAGCCGGTCAAAAGCCTTCGCATAACGGTTGCGATGGGAATATTGCCGGTCTTCAGCAAGAGATGAAAGTGGTTTTGTACCAGACTCCAAGCGTAACAGAGGGTATTGGATTCCTCAATAATATTCTCGACACGCGACAGGAAATCATCACAGTCCGCATTATCGGTGAATATGTTGCGACGTTCAATTCCCCTCGCCATGACATGGTGTAGAGCACCCGGCGCGTCTATTCGTGCTTTTCTCGGCATAGGCGGTCAATAACACATTACGGCAGGCGTGTAAATATAAATATGTAAAGGGCGTCCCCTTACGCTGTCGGTACTTGTCAAGAATTTAATATTGTGTCCCCGGAATTGGTGTCCCGGAATTGGGAAGGCATTCATCTTTGGACCTGTGAAATTAATCCCGGCATAGCCTCAATTGCATAGAGAGGAACAGACAAAACTGAATCGGTAAACGATAAAGGGTGGAGAGAAAAGCGGATGCCGAAGGGAGCATTTTTTTCAGAAAGATATATGCTGAGGCTCTTGAGTGTTCCTGTCTTACCGGCTTTAACCTCAATGGGTAGAATATCTTCTCCCTTTTGCCATAAATAATCGACTTCCGCCGCACTACCCCTTGCCTCTCTCTGCCAGTAATAAAGTTCCGGTTCGACAAAATGCTTTCCCAATGCTAGAAGCTGCTGACCAACAAATTGTTCAGCCACAAGCCCTTTATACACCGCCAGCAAATTCTCAGACATATATGTTTCCCTGGCGATACCCATGGCACTTTGCAAAAGCCCCACATCCAGAAAAAGAATTTTGAAGTGCTTCTCATTACAGTGGGCGACAAGCGGGAGACCAGAACCCGAAGCAGCCGTCACTTTATAAAGGATGTGGGCTTTGACCAACAAACTCAGCGGCTTTTTTATGTCGCGCGCATTCACATCACTGTCAATACCGGCATATTTAAATTTATTACCCACGGTTGCCGGTGATTTGGTAAACACTTTTTCAAGAAGTCTGAAATTGACATGTTTACCGTATTTACCGAAATCATTTTTGTAACTCTGCAAAAGGAGTTGATGTATTTCATCGGTTTTCTGCAAATTCTTTGCGTCCAAAAAGGTGGCGATGGTTTCGGGCATACCCCCCAGGTATAAGTATTCCCGTAGCAGGGTAACGGACTTCACGTGGATGGATTCAGGGATCTGTTGGGCTATGGACAAATTCTGAAACCACTGCCTGAGTTTATATTCACCACGGGCCGAAAGGAACTCTCCAAATGACAAAGGCAGCAGATAAATACTTTGAACCCGCCCCACGGGAAAAGAAACGGCTTCTGCTTCCATGATAAACTCGAGCAGCGAACCTGCTGCAATAAGATGAAGGGCGGGAAGTTTTTCGTAGAAATAACGAAGCGCTTTGACAGCCTCCGGGCATTCCTGAATTTCATCCAGAAAAAGAAGGGTGTCCCCTGGAATAATATCAACATTTAGTGACAACTCAATACGCTGAATGACTTCCTTTGGATCAAGTGAAGTAAAGCAGGATTTCATTTGTGGTTGAAATTCAAAATTAATCTCAATGAGCGTGTCAAATTCAGTCCGGCCAAACCGATTGACAAGCCATGTTTTTCCAACCTGTCTCGCTCCCCGAATGATTAGGGGCTTCCGATTTTTTTCAGTTTTCCAGGTTTTTAGCCACCCATAGACATCACGCTCCATAAAAAACTCCTGCATCCTCATATTTTTTCAAGCCCTGATCATCCTTTCAGCTCGGAAATGGTAGATGCAACAAATGGATTTGTCAAATAATAAAGTCTGTATGGTACAATTCTGTCACAATAACCATCATATAATTGCCAATACTGTCCGAAAATAACGGTTCATGGCTGGGTTCATTTACCATTCCATCCAGGGAAAGCGTCTTCTGAGCGAAGGGTTTTATTACACTCCCAGGCAGAGCCGGCGAATAAAGGAGAAAAATGGAAACTGTTAACCGGCAACCTCCGTCATCTCTCCAACGAAACCAGACCCTTACGGATAGCATACCGAACAAGCCCCGCCACATCATGGATATCCAGGCGCTGCATCATCTGGGTTCGGTGGGTTTCGGCGGTTTTGATACTGATGTCCAACCGGCGGGCGATATCTTTTGTGGAAAACCCTTCCGCAATGAGCTGCAGGATTTCCCGCTGACGGGAGGTCAAGAGGGAAAAGGGTTCCATTTCATCGGTGTTTCTTTTCACATACCCTTCAATGACCTGTCTCGAAACCGCGGGACTCAGAAAGGTTTCGCCCCGGCCACCGCCTTCAGGGCGAGTTCCAGTTCGGAAGGTCCGGCGTCCTTTAGAAGGTACCCCCTAGCACCTGCCTTTAAGGACTGGAGCACATACTCTTCATTGGCATGCATGGAAAGGATAATCACTTTTGTGTCAGGAGCTGTTTTTGCCGCACGCGCCGCGGCTTCCAGGCCGTTCAACTCCGGCATGGCGATATCCATGAGCACGATGTCAGGCCGGTGCTTCTGAATCAGATCGAGGGCCTGGTATCCGTTTTCCGCTTCAGCCACCACATCCATACCATCGATGTTCCCAATCAAGGCCTTAAGACCGGCCCGAACAAGGGCGTGGTCTTCAGCAAGCAGAATACGAAGATTGTTTTTCATATGATTTTAACCGGTTATCAGGCTCAAAAACCTTCGCGGCGTTGCGCCTTTGCGCGAGGCATTTTCATGACAAAGGAATACACACTTCAATCCTCGTTCCGTTTTCGGAATCGGAAATAATCTTCATGCGGCCGCCCGCAAAATAGGCCCTTTCCTGCATTCCGAGAAGGCCCGCACTCTCCCCTGTCCTGGCTTTTTCAAGGGCTTTCGGCACATCAAATCCGATCCCGTTATCGGCGATTTCCAGCTGCAGTTCCCGACCCTCCATGCCGACTTTCACGGACGCTTCACCTGCCCGGGAGTGCCGGATCATGTTGGTAAGCGCTTCCTGGACCATGCGAAAACAGGCTGTTTCAATATCCTGTGAAAGCCGATTCACCGCCGGATGGGAATGGAAGGTGATTGGGATTCCGGAGAGTTGCCGCTGCCGGTCCACAAACCATCTGAGTGCCGCCGTCAGTCCCAGATCGTCCAGTACGGAAGGCCGCAGGTTTACGGAAAGATTCCTGACCTGTTGAAGGGTTCGCTCAATGGTGCTAACCGCTTCTCCTATGTCCCGGGCGGATACGATAACCATCTCGTTTTGCCCATTTGGTTTTTGAAGCATGGTCTGGAGCATGATCTTCAGAGCGGTCAGGGCCTGGCGTTTTTCTTTCCCTTCCCTCACCTGCGTGTACAGGGATTCCAGTTCAAGATTTCGCCACTTCAACTGGATTTCCGCCTTTTTTCTCTCGCTGATATCCATGAACGTGGCGGCGGCAAAGCGCACTTGACCGCCCTCATCCAATATGGGGGCGGCCGATGCGGAAAATATACAGTTTTCACCTGTAAGTCTCAAGGCCAGATCTTCCACCGAGATCGTTTCGCCTTGGAGGGCTTTGTTCAGGGGGAATGTTTTCCACGGATAGGGTTGACCGGTTTCGGCGACTCTGGCGTTGAATATTCCGGCGAGGTTCCTCGGTTCAGAGCCCACGCGAAGCTTTTCCAAACCGTCGGGAAACAGTTTCCAGGCGGCGGCATTCAGGTAAAGAATGGCTGCGCCTGAATCGACGATGACAACCGCCAGATGACAACCGCCATGGGAAGGCTTTCAACGAACTTCAACCAGGCCCCGGCGGCAAATTCATGAAATGGAACGGTAGTCTTCACCTGAAAGCTTGGAATCCTTTAAAATGCCTTTTAAGGATTTAACAGTCGGAGTGACTGAGCTGCTCTGATTTAATTTTTCGTTTTTGATAATTACAAAAAAGTCAGAGACTAATTTTGAGACGGATTGTTTTGATAATGTTATACGCCATAAAGGGATAGTTGTCGATCCAGGACGATTTTGATGTGATTCCCATAAATATAAAATCATGATAATTTTTTCTTGACATGGCAACGTTGTTTGTCGATGCTTCAGTTAAAAAAACATCATCTTTATTCAAAAGAAAGTAGGGACCTCTAATGGCGCCGAAACCGACTTATGAGGAATTGGAAAAGACGGTAAAGCACTTACAAAACGAGGTGGCACGACTCAAAAGTGTGGAGGACAATCTTCGTGAAAGTGAAGAAAAATTCCGATTCATTCTGGAAAATTCAATCGATGCCATATGGCAGACGGATTTAAGCAACAAAGTGACTTATATCTCTCCTTCTTCGACGAATATTGGTGGATATACGCCTGAAGAGGTCATGCAATTTCAAAATGCTCTGGAGATTTATGATGATGAAACCAGAATCCTGATAACCAATGAGATGAGCAAGTATTTGATGAAACCTCTGGAAGAGCTGAAGAAAACCACCATTCCACCCATTGAAGGTAGGGGTTTGCATAAGGATGGCCATAAAATCTGGGTTGAAATTCGAGCAAAATTTGTTTTTGAAGGGGATAGACTGACCGGCCTTCAAGGTGTTTCACGGAATATCTCCGACAGGAAAGAATCTGAACTGGCCCTGGAGGAAAATGAAAACCTGCTCAAAGCAGTCATCGAGTCAACTGAAAACGGAATCCTTGCCGTTGATAAAAACGGAAAAGTAATCGCCACAAATTCGCGCTTTCATCGGATGTGGCATATTCCAAAGGATTTGCTGAATGAAAAAAATGTTACCGTAATGCGGCACTTCGTTCTGGACCAATTGAAAGATCCGGAAAGGTTCCTTTCAAGAACGATTGAAATATATGAAAAAGATACAGATGATTTCGATATTATTGAGTTCAAAGATGGCCGGAAATATGAGCGGTATTCACAACCGATGAGAAGCGCCGGAAAATACATTGGCCGTGTCTGGAGTTATCGGGATATTACCCATAAATCGCTGGCTGAAGAAAAACTTCGGGAAAGCGAGGAGCGTTACAGGACGCTTGTGGAGAACCTGCCCGTGGCGGTTTATCAGAATACGCCCGGGCCCGACGGAAGGTGGCTCATGGTAAACCCCGCTTTCTGCAAAATTTTCGGTTACAACAGCGAGGAAGAAGTCAAAAAGCTGAAAGTCTCTGATGTCTATGCAAACAAAGAAGAAAGGAAGCGATTCTCAGACACGCTTCTGAAAAAGAGCGTCATTGAAATTGACGAACGAAAACTGCTGAAAAAAGACGGAACCCCCATATATGCCTCCGTCACCGCCAGCTTAAGGCATGGCAAGGATGGCGCACCCCCTCACTTTGACTGCATCCTTACGGATATTACAGAACAGAAGAAACTTCAGAATCAACTCCTTCAGGCCCAGAAAATGGAGGCATTGGGAACGCTGGCGGGTGGCGTGGCGCACGATCTCAACAACATTCTTTCCGGCATTGTGAGCTATCCTGAGTTGTTGCTACTGCAGATCCCCGAGAACAGTCCATTAAAAAAATCGATTCTGACCATTCAGAGATCGGGAGAAAAGGCGGCCGCTCTGGTTCAAGATCTGTTAACATTGGCCAGACGGGGAGTTGCGGTGAACGAAGTAATTCATTTGAATCATATTGTTTCCGAATATATGAGAAGTCCTGAATATGAAAAGTTTCAAGCCGACCATCCCCGGGTTGCCATTGAACCTCGCCTGGAAGAAAACATTCTCAACATGTCGGGATCCCCCGTTCATATTTTCAAAGCGATTATGAACCTGATGAACAACGCTGCCGAAGCCATGCTCGAAGGTGGGGAAATTGTCATATCCACGGAAAACCGGTATCTGGACAGACCCATAAGAGGATATGGCAACATCAAGGAGGGCGATTACGTGGTCCTCACCGTTTCCGACACGGGGTCGGGGATTTCTCCAGAGGATATGGGAAAAATATTTGAACCCTTTTACACCAGCAAAAAAATGGGGCGGAGCGGAACCGGTCTCGGCACCACCGTGGTATGGGGAACGGTTAAAGATCATCAAGGATATATTGATGTGCAGAGTTCCGAAGGGAAAGGAACAACATTTGCACTCTATTTTCCCGCCACCCGTGAGGAACTTATTAAAGATGATACCCCTGTAGACATGGAATCGTATCGCGGCAATGGAGAATCCATCCTTGTGGTGGACGATGTGGAATCACAGAGACAAATTGCCGTTGCCGTTTTAACGGAATTGGGTTACCGCGTCAGTTCGATTTCAAGTGGAGAAGCGGCCGTCGAATACCTGAAGACACACACTGTCGATTTACTGGTTTTGGACATGATCATGGATCCCGGCATGGATGGTCTGGAGACCTACGAAAAAATTCTCACATTCAACCCTGACCAAAAGGCGATCATTGTAAGCGGTTTCTCTGAAACGAACCGTGTAAAAGCATTTCAGGACCTGCGATCCGGCGGGTATTTGAAAAAACCATTCCTGATGGAAAATCTAGGTCTTGCCGTCAAGAAAGAATTGGCGAAATAAGGGCCTGAGTTAAAAAAATCTTCTCACCTTTTCATTACCCGCAATGGGGTGTAAATCAAGACTGTTCCTCTCGTTCCCACGCTCCAGCGTGGGAATGCACTGTGGACGCTCAGCAATAGGAGGCGATAGCGAATGAAATCAACATCGTATAATTTAATCATGTCAGCACTTTATAAAGGGATGAAAGGGGAGAGGCCACCAGTGGGAAATCCCACTTCCATTGCCTGCCACGATCTGATGGACCTCTGCGGAATTTCATTTCCCGAAGCCCACTTAAATGCCGAAGCCATGGCGGAACTGGCCCTGGCAGGGCATGAAATAATCGGTTTTGATACGGTCATGCCGGAATACAGCGTTGACCAGGAAGCGGCCGCCCTCGGCTGCAATGTGGACTGGGGCAACAGGGACCGCATGCCCGATTCCCGGCATTTTCCCCATGAGGATTTTTCAGATGTGATCTTTCCGGAAGATTTCCTGGAAAAACCATCCATGCGCGTTCTCCTTGACGCCCTTTCCATCCTTCGTCGACATGTGGGCGGAAAAGCAGCCATTATTGGAAAAGTGATGGGGCCATGGACCCTTTCCTACCATATGGCGGGCACGCAGAATTTTCTGCTTCAAATCGGTATCGAGGAAAAAGAAATCGTACACCGAATGATCCGACAGCTCATGCCTGCCACTTTGGCTTCCGCCCGCGCCCAGTTCCAGGCGGGTGCGGACATTGTGGTGCTGGCCGATCATGCGACCGGAAATCTGGTCAGTCCTCGTCACTACGAGGAGTTTCTATTGCCCATCCACCAGGAACTGACCAGCGCCATCGAAGGGCCCCTGATCCTGCATGTGTGTGGAAACTGTACGGACCGTCTGGAAATGTTCGCGGATGCCGGTTTTGACGGTTACCATTTTGAATGGCAGGTGGACGCGAAAACAGCGGTTGAAAAGATCGGCCACCGAATGTGTCTGGTGGGAAACATCAACAATCCGGAGGTCCTTTACCAGGGAACACCGGATGATGTTTACAAACAGGCGCGCTATGCCATAGAAGCGGGCGTGGACATCATCGGACCCGAATGCGCCATTCCACTGGCCACCCCCATTGAAAACCTGAAAGCCATCGTTTCAGCCGTCCATGAAGGGTATTGAACCCAAAAAAGGAAAAGAGATAATTTTCGGCTGATTCAGCAAAAAAAAGCGAGGGGAAAATGAAAGAACTATTGAATACCATAAAAGAAGCGGTCATCAACCGAAAGCGAAAGGAGATCGAGGGTCTGGTGGATGATGCCATTGAAGCCGGCATCGAACCCGGTTTGATTATCAACGAAGGGTTGATTGCGGCCATGGATGTGGTGGGAGCGCAGTTTTCGGCCGATGACATATTCGTTCCGGAGATGCTGGCCTCTGCCCTGACCATGAAATTGGGTCTGGCCAAAGTCAAACCTTTGTTAACGTCGGAGGATCAGCCCTCCAGAGGAACCATTCTCATGGGGACCGTAAGGGGCGATATGCACGACATCGGCAAAAATATTGTGAACATGATGCTGGAAGGGGCCGGATTTACGGTGGTGGATCTCGGGGTGGACCTGACATTGGAGCAACTCCTGGAGGAGATCGAAAATTTGAAACCGGACATCCTCGGACTTTCAGCCCTTTTGACCATCACCCTGCCTGAAATGGAACGGGCTGTTCAGGAAATTGGAGATAAGGGACTGAGGAAGAATATGAAGATCATGGTGGGCGGCGCACCGGTCAGCAAAACCTTTGCAAAAGAGATCGGAGCGGATGGACATGGTGCGGATGCCGCCGAAGCGGTGGCACTGGCGAAACGCTTAATGGGGGAATAGAGGAAATTCACCATGTTAATTATTGCTGAAAGGATCAATTCTTCGCGAAAAGCCATCGCTGAATCGGTTTTATCAGGAGACGCTGATGTGATCCGGCATGAAGCGAAAATTCAGGCCGATGCGGGGGCCGACTATATCGATGTCAATGCAGGTGCGTTTATAAAGGAGGAACTGGCGCGGCTTAAATGGATCGTGGAAGTGGTCCAGGATGCTGTTTCACTACCTCTGTGCATCGATAGCCCCGACGCCAAGGTGATTGACGGCATCCTTCCGCTGCTCGAAAAACCGCCCATGATCAATTCCATTACCCTGGAACCATCCCGACTGGAACCCATTTTACCCCTTGCAGTTAAGTACAAAGCAAAGGTCATTGCCCTTTGCCAATCTTCCAAGGGCATGGCGGAGACGGCAGACCAGAAAGTCCGCATGGCCCATGAGCTGGTTGAAAAAGCGGAGCAGGCGGGTTTACCTCGGGACCTTCTCCATGTGGACCCACTGGTATATCCGGTTGCCACGAGTCCTCTTTCGGCCGTGGCTGCACTTGAGGCCATTGAAAGAATCAAAAAAGAAATCCCGGGCGTTCATACCATCTGCGGATTGACCAATGTGTCTTATGGAGTCCCGGAGCGAAAACTGATCAACCGGACGTTTCTTGTGGCAGCCATTGTCCGGGGGCTGGATTCGGCCATCCTGGACCCCACCGACAAAAAACTTTTCGGTTCCATGAAGGCAGCTCTCGCGGTGATGGGGGAAGATGAGTACTGTCTTGAGTTCATAGAGGCCTACCGGGCGGAGCGGATTGCCTAAGCGTTTACCCGGGTATCAATATTAGTACCTGGTTTTCTGTCACAGAAAATAAGAAAATCGTTATTGTGCCGGTTATGCGTTTTCAGTTGTCAGTTATCAGTAACAGCATATTGATATTCATTTTTCTCCATTAGGGATTTGATAAATTCTGAGGCATGGCCGAGATTTCTTTTTTTCCCGAATCTACCCTTTCTGACAACTGATAACTTAAAACTGACAACTGCGGCTTGCCGCCTTAGTGGGTGGCACAGGCGATACAGGGATCAAATGCCCGAACCACTCGCCCCACCGCATGCTCCAACTCCATATCCACTTTTTGCGGGGAGACGTACCGTTGTGCCGCCACTTTGAGTGCCCGTTCAATGGCCATGACGTTGTGGACCGTGGGAATGATAAATTCGGCCTTTTCAATCAACCCGTTTCGAACGCGGTAGTGATGAATGAGAGGCCCCCGCGGGGCCTCCACAAGACCATATCCTTCTCCATCCTGCGGCGTGTGGGCTACGGCCGTTTCAGCGGCGACCAGGGGTTCTTCCAGGATCCGGATGGCCCGCTCAATGGCATAGACCAGTTCGATCCCCCGGGCAAGATCATAAAGCAGCAATTCATGGGCGGGACGACCAAAATCCGATCGAAATCGTTTCAGGTATTTTTCCGCCCGGGTCGTTTCCATGCTTTCAAACATGTTGATTCGGGCCAGGCTGTTGGCCCGAATGACCTGCCCCTTGTAACTGGTCTTTCCGGCGTAGCTGTAATCCGTTTCCCGGTGGGTCAGCCGGCCCAGAAATTCCGGGGCCGAAAAGGCACCCCCGTCCGTGCCGTCCGGGTTCATGAATTGAACAACACCGGATGCGAAATCGGGCCGATCTTTTCCACCGGCGGAAATATAATAGGCCGGCTCATTATCTCCCCAGGTACCGATCCGGTTTCCCATGTCCAACAGCTGTGTCCAGTAGGAATCAAAGAGTTCACACGCAATGGGCAGGGTCTTTTTCATCTGCCGGCTTACCGCATCCGCCTCCGCTGGAGGGACGCCGGTGGTCATGCCCCCAACCACCGCCTTCACGGGGTGAATGGATTGTCCTCCCACAGCGTTAATGAGGTCCGTACCGGCCTTCCGCACCATTAAAGAACGAGAACCGAATTGGGTCCGGAACTGTTCAAGTTTCGGATCTTCGGAATGGTCAAAGATGCTGTTGAGGCCCAGACAGTCCGGCATGGTAAAGAGAAACAGGCTTGTGGCCTGGTTCTGAATGAGTTGCCCCAGCAACAACAATTCCCGCAGTTTCAGGGCCACCGGCGGAGGCGTTACGTTATAAACGTCTTCCAGTGCCCCGACCGCTGCAATGTGATGGGCCGTGGAACAGACCCCACAGATGCGCGGGACAATGACCGGCATCTGTTCGGCGGGCACACCCTGAACAAAATGCTGAAATCCACGGTATTCCGTGGCCTGGAAGTGCGCCGAAACCACTTCCCCCGCCTCCACCTCAATGACCACCTGCGCATGGCCTTCTATTCGGCTCAAGGGAAAGGTAAGGGTTGCCATTGTTATAAAACCTCGACGTCCTGTTCGGGGTAGGCCCCGGTTAATGCGTCATGAGAGAACTGAAACAGGAAAAGGGATAGTTGCGGTGAACGGAGGGCGACCTCAATTTCATCCCGGGGAACATCGGTCATTTTAGTGAAGATTTTCCGGATGGCATCCAACCAGCTTTCCAGCTCCTTGTGGATAAAGGCGTCCGATGGACCCCTGCAACCGACACAGGGCTGCCCGGCCCGGGTACAGGGGGCATGGCAACCACCACGGGTTGTGATACCGATACACACATATCCCTGGTTAATGAGACATATATCGGGCAGCACAGCGCCGCGCAGCAGACCTGTCAGATGACCGGGGCGCATTTTTTTGTGCTTTTTACGGCCGCACTCCTGGCATACGGTCTTGGCAATATGGAGATCGCTGGGGTGAAACAGGAGTTTCACAAAGAGTTCCGGGGTGGGTGGACAGCCCGGGAGGGCCTGTTGAATGGGAACCACTTCGGCAATGGGTCGACATCTGGGCAAAAGCCGGGGCAGGTGACGCCGTCCTTCCTCGGCCAGAAACAGCTCGTGGACTTCATCCCGATTCCCCAGATTGGCTACACCGCCGGATATGGCACAGGTCCCTACGGCCACCACCTTCCCGGCGTGAGGAACGGCACGGCGTAACCGATAAAGGTCCTCGTCGGTCCGCACACCACCGCTGACCAGGAGGATATCCACGTCGGGAATGCTGTTTGCCGAAATGACCAGCGGCATGTAAACCAATTCATACTCTTCCAGCCATTCCTCCGCGTTCAGAAGCGAAACCTCGCATCCGGCACATCCCGTCAATTGCAATACGGCAAACTGTTGCATGTTTTCCCTATTTTTTCAATTTTCGTCAACTTATCATGAAAAAGTGTCGGCTTCAATGTTCAATCCTGTAATTGTCAGATTCTTGTTATTATTTAATGTGTGACCAGGAGGTGCTTTTCGGTGTATAAATAAAAATATGATCATCAATTCAGGAGGGAAAGGGCATGGACAGAAGGGAATTTCTTAAAGGGATGGCGGTGGTGGGTGCGGCTTCAGTGGCCGGAGGGCTGGATATGGTTCCCGCACTGAGCAAATCTCGAAAGGCTCATGCCGCGTCCGGGAGGAACAAACTGGTCTTCATCAGTGATCTCCACATGAACGTGGACGGCAACTACTCGTGGCTGGTCAAACATGCGCCTGATCTGGCTCGCTTCCTCTATGATCTCAACAAAAGAGATGATGTTGCCGAACTGATTATATTGGGGGATCTGCTGGATGACTGGGTATGCCCGGTGACGTACACACCCCAGACTTTTTCGGACATCCTTTCGGCCAACAATAACAATGGCGTGGTGCCGGCCTTGCAGGAAGTCTGTCTTAACAGTAACATTGACGTTACCTATTTGACAGGCAACCACGATATGCTCTCTTTTAAATCGGAGAATAAAGATGTCATCTCCCAAGCTTTTCCGAACATGAACATCATCTCCAATTCTCCCGGCTTGGGGGCCTACACCAAAGACAATATTATCTGGGCCGAACACGGCCATCGGTACACCCTGTTTAATGCACCCGACATCTGGAGCCGTCCGGACGGGCATCTGCCCATGGGATACTTCATCTCCAGATTTGCCGCATCCAAATCTCTCACAGAGGGGAGGGTATATACCACACCCGAAGTGCTGGATCTTTTTATCAGTTCTCCCGGTGAGGTTAAAGAATATTTTAAGCAGGCGGGTTACGACGACACACCCGGCAGTGTGATTGATGACGCGCTGATCATCGCCGTGTTCAATGCCATCGGTTTTTGGTCCGGAAACGGCCCGTTGAGCCGGTTCAACATGAACAGGCTGGACGGTTTTACAGATGATCCCATGGTGGAAACAATTGCCTTCATGTACGATTCCATATTCAGCGGATGGCCTACGCGTCAGAACATCGTCAACCATTATGACGCGGTTTTTAATGAACTGGGACACCTCAACAGCGCAGCCAACCTTCTCTTTAAAATGCCGGAACGGATCAAAAACCTGTATCCTTTTACCCCCCGGATTATCCTTTTCGGGCACACCCACGAGGCGGCATTTCAGTATCATTCAGATGACGTTGAAACCATTTATGTCAACACGGGCACCTGGATCGACAAACAGCCCAACATGACCTGGGCGGAAATCGAAATGGTCGATGGCCCCAGTGGTCAAAAGGATTATACGGTTTCTCTGTGGTTTAAGGGCGAGCAAACACCCAGGCACTCGGACACGATCTCAGTTCAGCAGGAGAAAGAAGACGATATACCCCGGCACCGCTGATATCCCAAATCGAAGGATCCGAACATGACCAAACCCAGATACCTCTTTTTTGCCAACGCCATGATGATTGCCAATGCCCTGGCCAACATGTGTGCCGTGGTTGCCATAAAATACCTCATGCGCGCCACCATGATCAGCGCCTCTCCGGAAACCCTCAATTTCACAATGGAATTCAATCGTTATTATTCTTTATGCGCTTTTGTGTTCTCTATTTCAGTGATACTTTTATATGAGCAGCCCATACGCCGATGCCTGAAAATGATCTATCAACAAAAAGCACCTTCCCCTGACAAATTGGAAAAAGCACGTCGAAAACTGCTCAATGAGCCTTATTTTGCCATTTCGCTGAGCGCCTTCACCTGGGTGGTCCCTGCCCTGATTTTGGGGGTGGTGTACACCAACAATAACGAACTTTCTCAAATAACGGCCCTGGTGGTCCTTCGCACCCTGCTGACCGGTCTTGCCGCGGTTGCCGCAGCCTTTTTTCTTCTGGAGTATGCACTTCAGATGTTCCTGGCACCGGTCTTTTTTCCAAAGGGGAGACTCTGGGCCACACCCGGAACCCTGCGGCTATGGATCGGCGCCCGTCTTGGGGCCCTGGCATTGGCCATCAGCATTTTACCCTTCTGTATCGTTTTCCTGGGGACCTGGGAATTTAAACATTCCAATCTCCTGTCACCTCAGCAGAAAATTGATGATTTCGCAGGCCTTTTGTTGACAATTTTCCTGGTCTTCATCCCTTTCATTATCGGATTGACCGGTCTTGTAACCGCTAACCTCACCCGGCCCCTTAAAGAGATGACCGGTGTCTTAAGGGATGTTAGAAACGGCCTCTTCGACCGAAAGGTCAAGGTGGTCTCCAATGATGAACTGGGTTACACCGGGGACGTCATCAATGAAATGACGGAAGGCCTTAAAGAACGTGAGATTATCAAAGATGCCTTTGGAAAATATGTGGCCGAGGAGGTCCGGGATGAAGTGCTCTCCGGTCGGATTCCGCTGGATGGAGAAAAGAAAGAAGTGACGGTTCTCTTCTCTGATCTTAGGAATTTCACCCCCATGACGGAAGAAAACGACCCGAAGCTGGTGGTCAAAATCATGAACAGCTATTTCAAGGAGATGGCGGAGGCCATACAGGATGAAGGTGGCCTGGTCCTCCAATTCATGGGGGACGAAATTTATGCGGTTTTCGGAGCGCCGGTCTTTCGGCCGGACCATCCCGCCAGGGCCTTCCGAGCCGGGCTGGAAATGAGGCGGCGCCTGGTTGAACTCAATAAACGCTTCGAAGAAAAGGGTTGGCCCAAACTGAGTCACGGAATCGGTATCCATACCGGTGAAGCGTTGGCAGCCAATATCGGCAGCCCTGACCGTCTTTCATATCTTCTGGTGGGCGACACGGTCAACCTGGCGTCCCGATTGCAGTCGCTGAACAAAGAAACGGGGACAGAGATGATTATATCAGCCGATACCCATGCCTTTTTAAGTGAATCCGAGCTGACCGCATCGAAATTAAACCGACTCCCCCCGACTCGGATAAAGGGGAAAAGCCGGCCCGTTGAAGTTTATGCTTTGGCTTGAAATGACCCTGAAAAAGCAGCAGAAAACAGCACTTTTATAATGAAGAGCCAGTTTCAAAATGTTCAATTTTGTTCGATATCAAGGAAGACGAAAATTTTAACCGCAGGAATATACAGGAATATTTCGAGGATTAAAATTTGAGTTTGACGCAGAGATCGGGCAAAAGGGGGCGTTTTGAAATTGGCTCTAAAGGATCTTCCAATGAAATCCCTCCTCCACAAACCAGCATGGGAACTGGCTGAACTGATCCGCAACAGGGATCTTTCACCGGTTGAACTCATGAAAGAAACACTCAATCGAATCGAGGCTGTAAACCCTGTTATCAATGCCTTTGCTGCGCTTCGGGCAGAACAGGCCATGGCTGAAGCCAAAAATATTGAAACACAAATTAATAGTGGGATAGCTCTGGGTCCTCTGGCCGGTATCCCTGTTGGTGTCAAAGACCTGGAAGACGTGGAAGGCATGGTTACCAGTTTCGGCTCCATCCCCTACAAAGACAATGTGGCGGAACAGGATTCTGTCCAGGTAGCGCGGCTGAGGCGTGCAGGGGCCATTGTGGTGGGCAAAACCAACACCCCGGAATTCGGATTTACCGGGTTCACAAAAAACCGGTTGTACGGTGTCACACGAAATCCGTGGAACCTTGAACGAACCCCCGGCGGATCCAGCGGGGGATCGGCTGCAGCCGTTGCAGCGGGCATGGTGACTTTGGCCACCGGTTCGGATGCGGGTGGGTCCATCCGAATTCCAGCCTGTTATTCCGGGTGCTTCGGCATAAAACCCACCTTTGGGCGGATCCCCATGGGACCGTCAAGCCGCCTCCACATGACGCGCACCTGGACCCTGGGGCCGCTGACTCGGACCGTTTCGGATGCGGCACTCTACATGGATTGCACGGCAGGAGATCATCCGGCAGATCCCGAATCTCTATCTCAACCATGCTTTTCCTATCTGGAAAGCCTCAAAAGGAAACCTGAAATTTTGAAAATCGGTTTCAGCCCGGATCTGGGATATGCCCGTGTCCAAAAGGATGTGATGGCTCTGGTGGAGAAGGGAGTGGCCACATTTGAAAAGATGGGACACCCGGTTGAAATCTGGAAGGGCTCATTGCCTGACGTGAGCCCGGCATGGTCCGATCTGATGAATTGGGAATTATATGGACAGTTGCATGGGGATCTGGAAAGAATCAGACCTGAGCTGGGGCGTACCCTTGCCCAATCTCTGGACAGCGCAAAAGACCTTTCGTTTCATGACCATCTCAACATACAGAAGATCCGCACAGGGTTGAACCGGGTCCTCTGGAAGGTCTTCAACGATTTTGATCTTCTGCTGACACCCACCATGCCCACCGAGGCATTCGCGGCAAAGGGACCGCCGCCCACGGAAATTGACGGGGAACCGATCCCACTGCTCGGTGCCGTAGCCTTTACGTACCCGTTTAACCTCTCCGGGCACCCCGCCGCAACGGTCCGGGCCGGACTAACCGACTCGGGACTCCCGGCGGGCCTTCAGATCATCGGTCCCAGACATCATGATATCAGAGTCCTTCAGGCAGCTTATCAATATGAACAAGCATCACCATGGAATGATCACTGGCCTGATGGGGGTCTTGATGGGGGTCAAATCTTTGATTGACCTTTCTTCACACAAACGTATCGAAGATCTCCCGGTTTATTTAGCACTGTTTTGCGCCTAGATCGATTTAACAAAAAGCTTTATCGTAATGATCTAAAATTTTTCGATCTTTTGTTAGCAATGGAACATTGTTTAAGGCTGCGTTTGCAACGATTATACGGTCGAATGGATCACGTGTCCAAATAAGATCCATAGAACGGTTTATAATTGAATTAAAGCTCTTATCGCAAATTTTAAGCCCGATTCGATTTGATAAATCTAAAACTATTTCGTTTGCATTTGCTGTAATACGTTCTATCTCTTTTAAGTATTGTAACTCAAGTCGCACTACAGCCGATACATAAATCTCATTCTCATTAAGAGATTCTTGAGCACGATCACTGAGTTTTTCGACCTGACCTGTATATAACCAGACAGCAACATGAGTATCAATGTAAATCAAGATTCACCTCCTTTTCCCAACTAATGCTCACAAGTTCATCTGGATTCCCTTTAATGACATCAGGCCTTGATATCAAGTTTTGGAGTTTGTTAGATTTTTCAACAGGTACGATCCTCAATAGTTTGCCTCCCTTCTTAATTTCTATGGGCACGCCGCTATTCAATACTTCATCGAGCAGATTGTAAATATTGCTCCTTAGTTCTGTTGGACTGACTGTCTTCATAATGACCTCCCTCGAAAGAACGTACTTAACCATAACAAGACACGTACACTATTGACCACTTTTCCCCTTAGGTCAAGAGAAAATTCCTTGTCAAAATGTATTTTTATAGTCGTGGTTCCGGTCAGGATAAAGGAATGGGAAAATTAACAGCTTTTACACTTTACCGTCGCGGCCGATGGAGATGATTTCAGCCATAATGGCCACGGCGATTTCCTCGGGGGTCTCGGCCCCGATGTTCAACCCGATGGGCGCATGAACCTGGTCCAGGAGATCCTGATCGATTCCCTTCTCCAGCAATTCGGCATAGATCTTAGCCTTCTTGGTACGGCTTCCGATCATTCCGAGATATCGGGCCGGTGAGTGGATTACAGTGGCCAGGGCCACACCGTCTTGTTCGTGGCCCCGGGTGACAATCACCACATGGCACCAGGGGGTGATGGGAAATTTCTTAAGTTCTTCTCCCACATCGCCCACAATCATTTCACGGGCATCCGGAAAACGTTCTTTATTGGCATATTCTGAGCGGTCATCGAATACAACCACGTCCATTCCCAGGAAAGCGCCCAGTTTAGAGAGTTGTTGCCCCAGGTGTCCGGCGCCCACAACGAGCAATTGTTTTTTTCCGGCGATCACATCAATAAAAATATCATTCTCGCCACCGCAAACCCCCAGATGACCCAGTTCCACTTCTTTGAGTTTGTATTGCACCATTTTGGGCATGCCGTTTTTCAGCGCTGCTTTGGCTTCTTCAATGACCTGGTTTTCCATGGCACCACCACCGACGCTCCCCACAATCCGACCATCCGGGAAAACCAGCATTTTAGCACCAATGGCCCGGGGGGTTGATCCATGGGATCGAACGATGGTGGCCAAAGCAACACTGTCACCGGTCCGCAGGGTTTTTAAGGCCTCTTCGAATATATCAATCATAACAAATACCTCCTAAAACATACTTTTGGCTATTCACTATTGAGCGCCATCAAAACCGCTTCCAGCACCCCCCCACCGATGGCCAGGGCTTTATCGGAAATAGTCCAACAGCTTTCCTGAACGTCCCTTGGGTCCACATCGCCGCTCTTCAGTCCTTTCTCTACGGATACACCGTCATGGAGCAATCCGCGCAGCATTCCTGAAATGGGGGCGCAAATGGGCGTATCCCCTGCATAGGCAACAATATCGCCTTGTTCAACATGGGTCCCGATGGAGAGTACACCCTTTAAAACACCCGGTCCGGGAGCCCTGATGACGCGTTCGGAACCGAAGCCCTTCACTTCACCGGGAATACCGGTATTGGGGATCGCCGATCCCTGCCGGATAACCCGGCCCAGGGTATGCCCCCGCTTGGTTTCAACGATGGCGTGAACATCCACCCCAGCCGTGAACCCGGGTCCCAAACCCACCACAAAGGTCGCATCATCCATGTGGGTACCGATGTTTTTCTTGGCCATGATCGCGTCTATGACGGCAAAGACCGCTATTTCGTTCACAATTCCCGCCTTTGGATCCACTATTACGGGAATCACCCGGTCATCCAGAGCCTTCAAGATATCCGATCGGCTCTGCGCCCGCCGGGCGGTCATATCCTCAACGGTTACTTTCCCTTCATAGACCGCATCCGACAGCGAAACACTTCGGCGAACCGTCAGAGGCTGCTCGATTTCGGTCATCATAACAGGGAAACCACTTCGCCACAACCGCGCGGCCACGCCGGTAGCAAGATCCCCTGCCCCTTTGATGACGATTCTTTTCTCGCTAAACATATCCGGCACTCCCTTCTTTGTCTCCCACTTATCCAAAACTTCCAGTTTAATCCTGCCCCCTGACAACTGCCCCCTGCACCCTGAAAATATAATCTATTTCCCGAATGAGCACCGGGGAAAATGACACGTATCACACTCCAAACACATGCCCCCATGGGCCATGGACGCAAGATCTTCCCGGGTAATCCGCTCCCCTGCCAGAACCCTTGGCAGAATGAGATCCAGCACTGTGGCCCTGAAAAAAAGGACACAGGCCGGCAATCCCAGGACGGGAACATCCCCGAAACGTCCATACAGAAACATGGCACCCGGCAGTACGGGCGTTCCGTAAACGATATCCTCAGCCCCGGCATCGGCAATGCCCACGCGCGTAATGTCGTCGGGGTCCACACTCATGCCACCGGCCACCACAATCATTTCAGCGCCCTGTTGAAGGTACTGTCTCTTATACACATCTGAGGC
>FLOH01000976.1_pt1 | contig 48870 bp, 67 predicted proteins | sample 756751 | NCBI WGS metagenome assembly FLOH01 (sample SAMEA4026879, study PRJEB14308) | marine metagenome | biome: coastal water; material: water | depth 74 m | reverse complement strand
GAGAAATATAAATCTAACAGCGGTAATTGGACCCAGAAGGTAACATTTCAAATTGATGGCGGTACTTACCGAGATCATAATGAATGGTATAACTTATGGTCTGCTAATGAAGATTCAAAAAGAATAGCAAGTGAGATATTTAGTCGACTTGCTCTTGTTTGCGGATATAAAAAGCTACCAGAGAGAGCCACAGACTTTATTGGTAAAACACTTAAAGTTGGTATTAGACAGTTTGAAGATAACTGGACTAATAACGAGGGCCAAGCTGTTACTTCTTTGAAGACTAAAATCATTAAGATGGAACCTTCAGAAAAGAAACCAGCTGCTCCTGGGGAAAAACCTCCATTCTAAGTAAGAGTGTTAAAAAGGGGCTTTATGCCCCTTTTTTTTGTTTTGTAAAAAAAACGACCTCCTGAGAGGCCGCTGGTGAAGTTTTTTTAACCTAGTCTAAGGTTTAGTATTAACGAAGTTATCACGTTTTTTGACCCGTTTTTTTTTGAAGATTTTTTTAATAACTGTTGATAACTTGCTGGATTTCATCATTTTATCAAGCTTAGAATCTGATTTTTTATTTTTCTGCATGATTAAAGTATCTCACATGTTTTCCATTTGCTCTATTGCCCAATTAATATAAACAACGGCTTTTTTTAGATCTTGAATGTTTGCACCTTTATGATCTTCTCTCCAAATGTATTTAACGGCATTACCTTTGCAATAGCCTTTAAATTCTTCAGCCGTAAGCATAGCTTTAATTACATCTATACATTCTAGGCCCCCCTGCAAATAATGAGGGGGGTGATGGACTGCTTTATCTTTGCTCATTTGTCCCAACCTGTTGTTAGATCTATATCAACAATACTTGGTGAGTTGTATATGGTTGTTTCCTTGCCGTTTAATACAGCGTTGTATTCGGTTAGTAGGCTTTCCATTCTTTGCCAGCCAGAGTCCATATCAGTATGACTCATTCTAAATATTTTACTTGCAAAAGGTTTTTTCTTTTCTTGCGCAACAAAAATAAAATCAACAACATTAAACCCAGCCTTTTCAAAACCTCGTTTATACCAGGCTGCTTGTAGATCGTACTGGTACTTTCTAATAGATGATGTAAAGCCTTTTACGGAACAATCAGCAGTAGTCTTGTAATCAACAAGGATAATAGAGTTAGACTTATGAGGCATGTTGACAGGATATCTGAGAACATCTGACTTGACCTTTAGCAGTAGATCTTGCTCCCACCAAAAGATTGCTCTTTCAAATGGGGAATTAAACATGCTAGGGTATTCTCCCTCATCTGCTGATAGATGCTTGATTCCTTCTGGTATCAAAGCTTCTTTCATGCTGTAAAGAGTGTCTTTTTCTTGAGCAGTAATGACGGTTAATCCTCTACCCTCATACTCTTTCTTTAACTCTTTGTTAGCATTAGTGTATGGAGATCCAGTTAAGCACACCACATTATTAACAAAGGCCTCTTCTCCTTCAACAATAAGCGAATGAGCAGCAGTTCCAAACTTCATAGCTGGGGTAGTTTCATTTTCCTCTTCAAATGCATGAAGCTGACTCTGACCAAACCGTCTAATTTTAGATGATGAGATCCCTGGTACTTCATGATAGAAGTTATGTTCCATATCTGGAAAGTAGATTGCATCCCCGAGGATCATATGCTCTTCGTTTTCTAAGATTTCTGGTAGTTTATTCATGACGCCTCCTTCATTTTATTGACAGCATCCGTAAGTTTGTTAACAATCTCTGTTAGATCTGAGATGTTAGCTTTCAGCTCAAACAAAGTGTAATTAAGGCGATCTTTAGTAATCTCCCGTTCGTTTGATGCATTTAAGATTGCATCTATCTGTTCTTTTATATTCATATCTTTTTCCTAAAAGTTAATGTAGATTGTATTATGAACTAATAAGTATATAATGTCTACATACAGAAACTATAGGAGTTACAAATGGGAAGAACAAGCGATATGTACATGTTAATGAGATTATCTTATGACCAGGCTGAAAACGATTTGGCTGATAAAAAGATAACTAATCTTGTAGAAGCATACAAAAAATACCACAAAGAAAATCTAACATTCGATTCATGCAATCCTGCGGAAGAGGTCCGTATGTTTCATGATGAAGAGTTTGGAAATAGCATTCAAATAATCTAATCTGCGTCATTCAGCAATTACGCTGAATAGTCTGCATAAGCACCAGGGGAGCTTGGCGGAGAATCCCCTGCACCAATTTAAGGAGATCATTATGAGTAATACAGAGTTAATACAAACAATCGCTAGTCAATTTAGAAGCTTGTCAAGGCCAGAAAAAGTAGAGCTGATTGACATACTAATGCAGCATCTAGAGAACGAAATAAAAAAAGAACACTTGGCTAGAGAAATGCCTTCTAAATAGGTTATAGTTTACTTATGACATTAAAAGCAGTACCAATTCAAAGTAAAATGACTAAGCCTACTCTTTCTGAGGTGATTTCTAGGCTAGAAAATATTTTTAACAATTGCACTATTAGGGGTGAAGATAAGTTGCAAGTTGTCTTAACATCTCTGAGTTATTGCATCTGGAACATACAAAAGCTTGTAGATAATGATGACGATAAAATGCTGACTTTGGTAGATGAGATCTTAAATCAGTACGTTGATTTAGAAGAAACAATCATAGAATTTACGCCAGATAATGACTAAGCTATTATTGTCTTGTTATTGTCATAAATGCATGACGCAAGAAAACATGATAAGAATGCGGGTTTGACGATTATTTTATTTTTTTCATTTTTGTCACAAGAGAAAGAGATAAATAGATAATAAATAAAAAATATCTTGACTAAGTAATTCTTAGTAAGCTATCCTCCCAATACACTTTAGGATAAAGTGGGGGTAAGTATTATTTATTTACTCTAACCTAAACTGCTTAAACAAAAATATGGGATATAGAAAAAATAAACTTGAATATGAACCCATTCTCTCCCCAGAAGAAGAAGCCCCTATAGAATACGCTAATCTAGACAATTCACTCAATCGAAGGCAAAGAAACTTTATTTGGCAAGCTGTCAATAATCCTCGGCTCTCTCTGGTAGAGTGCGCTCATAAGGCTGGTTATAAAGATGCTAGGCAATCTGCCAATAAGCTCATGAATCATCCTAAGATTCGTACTGAGTATAACTACTTGATGAATGAGTCCAAGAAGAAGTATGAACTCAATTATGATAGAGCTGTCCAAGATCTCTACGATATTAGAGACAAGGCCTTAGAAGCGGGATCTTTTAATGCTGCCATATCGGCACAAAATAGTTTGTTGAAAGTCGGGGGCCTTGTTGTTGATAGAAAAGAGGTTATGTTCGGGAAAGTTGATCAAATGAGTCGGGAAGAGGTTGAAAAACGCCTGGAGCAGCTGATGGGGAGTGTGGTTTTAGCCAATAAAACTGACGGTCTTCTGGATCCAGAGACGCTGGAAGATGAGGCTGATAGTTTGGAAGCGTTAGAACAGGAAGATCTAAAGCAAGAAAGGATAGATGAGGCTACGGACTTAGAGGAAGAAGAAAGTTGGGATTAATTAGGGTTTAGGTCTGCCTAAGATATAAGCAAGAATATAAACAAGGATAGTTAGGTAAATCATGAAGTGGTACTCATAAGATACATACTTTTAGGAGAGTAGAGAAGATATTGAATCCAATCAAACAAGTACCACGTTTGGATTGTATCGAGATTAATGTAATTGTGCAACATACTTCTTTATTCCTTCAATTCTATCTTCATCAGTTCTAAACCAATATGATCTAGTCGGTTTTGTTTCTTTGTCTTTGTAGACTTCTACGCCAAATTTTAACAAAGTGTCTGGTTCGTTCGATTCTACTAAAACATAACGGTTTTTTTTCATAGGTTTTCAAAGTAGCGGACTGCACACAACACAAGTATTGCTAGAGTTAGCCAAATAAGAAAGCCTATCCCAAAGATAGGTCCAAGTATCTCGATCATTCGGTCACTCGGTATTCTGTTATGGTGTTCTTGCGTTTATCTCTGGGGTATTCGGTAACTACTCTGCCTGATTGATATCGGGTTTGTATTCTACCAAAGCGGATATCGATTGCTGTTACTTGTTGATCTAAACTTTCTTTTAGAATCTTCTCTTTTTGTAGTTCTACTTTTGCTGTATGTTCAGTCATTTTCATTCTCCTTTAAAATATTTATTTTAGCGTACGTTTTAGCGTACATCTTCATTCTCCTTTAAAATTATCTCTAAGTCGTTATCAAAACATTCGTTATGCATTTCAATAGCTTGCTTAATTCTTTCTAGTTCGCAACTAATCTCCCAAGCTGACTTTGATCTTCTTTTTTCTTGATGTTCTTTAAAGGCTATATGATCTTTAGTTTGATGATAGAGTGCGATCTTTTCAGCGTGGTCTAGTGGTAAGTCTTGGCTATTACCATAAAACTTACGGCTACCTCTACCCCTCGCCTTGAATTGGTAGCGTTCTTTGTTGGCTACACTCAAAAGAAACTCTAAGACTTCATGTCCGTTAGTTAGGGGAGAATCTAACTCCCCTGTAGGTATATCAAAAATGTTCCTTCTGATATGTTTAAACTTTCTGCGTTCTTTAAATTTATATTTCATGACTGATCACCTACGGCATTATTATTTTTAATGAAGTAAGCCCAAAGAGGGGTGAAATCGTGAGTGTGCAAAGACTTGTTTCCCCAATTTCCACTAGGCAATTTAATGTACTTAACCTCTGCGACTTTCCATTCGTTGTTAGTGAATAGATAGACCCATTCAACATCTCCTTGTAAATCTAACAAGAAATTATGTACCGAGTTATAAGTTTTGGGTTCTTCTTTGTGGACTCTGCCTTCGTTAGATTCTTCAATCGTTTCTTTGAGTCCAGATTGATAGCCGTTGTCTACTAGTGCCTTGGCTTGGTTAGGGTGGCTGTAATGCTCTTGCAAAACTCTGCCGTTATATTCAGGATAGCCGTCATAATGACAATACATTACAACCACTTTCCCGTTTGGTTTTTCATACGCTATATTACTTCTTGTTCCCATAATTACTCTCCTAAAAGTTAAAGGGTTAATAAAAGTGTTAGGCTTTGTTCATTTCTCTTTATGACCTTTTGCCGACTTGCCGAAGCGTTGGGGACTAAGGTAGAGTACAGGTATTAATTTAAATGCTTACCTCTTTTTATTGCATACCTAACTATTTAATATTACAGGAAGTAACCAATAATGCAAGTATTTTATGCTACTAATTGTAATTAGTTTTTATAGTTGTATTTACGCATATATGAGAAATGTAGAAGTTAATCGCATCTGCCCTCTCTCTCCCTCTCTCCCCTAAAAAAAAGCAAGGAACAAATCGGGTCGGGTCGGGTTAAGCTAAACGAGATTAAACGGGGGGTGTATTCCTACACATAACACAACACAACAAGCCCATCAGGATCTGCCAGGACGCCGTTGCTGGTCAGGAGATGTAGTTAAATCATTCGGGTCGGGTCGGGATATTCTTTTCGGGGGTCGGGGGTTGGGATTAATGCAAGGCATAACACATGATAACACACCATCAGGATCTCTGGGGGTTCTGGCGTCTTCAGGATCTGAGCTGGGACGCCGTTGGTGGAGATGAAAAATATTACTTAAATAGTTAGACAGAATGTATCCACTCGTGTTATCATTATGGTTCATTTAAACAACATACTTTTAGGAGGTATATAAAATGAAAACGAATGCACAAGAACGAGAAGCGATAGCTAGTAAGTTCTACAAAAGGTTGGTTGAAAAAGCCAAGGTGTCTACTGCTGAGTTTAAGAAAACTAAGGAGTACAAGGAGATAGTCAAAGCTATTGGAGAAATCGAATCGCTTAACAAGAAGGCTGCTCAACTGCGATCTGATCTTGAAGTTAGGGTTGGTGTTTATAATGAGTTCCACTCATCTGAGCATACACGCTTAATGATAGATTCTTATTACAGAAATGGGTCTCACCACGAAGGCAGTCCAAGACTTGAAGTAGATAGTTCGTATGTTGTTGAGCCAGAGATTAGGAATGCTATCTTGTTGGCACAAGTAGATTCATCTGATCTGAACGACATCTTCTCTAAATTAGATGAGGAGTTCAAGATATGAATTAACTAACTCACTCCAAACGAAGCCCCGATTTATTCGGGGTTTTTTTTGTCGGGAAATCGGGGTCGGGGATTTGGATTTGGCAAAGCAGTTTACACACACATAAGATACACACAAACACAAACACAAGAGATCCCGCAGCCCAGACCAGATAGTTCAAAAACCAGGACGAAAATAGTAGTAGACAATTTGTACCCATTTGCTATACTAAAACTTCATTAACTTTATAGGAGAAAATAATGACAAAAGAAAAGAAAGAAAGAGCCTTGCCTTTTGAGTGCGAGATCTTTGACAAAGAACCGCAAGAGGTGAAGAACATCTTTGGGGGTGCATCATGCACAATCCCACCAGATGCGGTTGCTGTTTACGATACCATTATGGGGATGCAAGTTATGCCCAATCCAGATTGGGAGATTGTTAGAAAGGGTATTGATTGGTTTATAGAACATGAACCAGAAGCCTATATGGTCTTGCTTGACTGATAGATCTTTAGCAACTCAAAGCCCCTCTTTTTCGAGGGGTTTTTTTTGGACGCAGGATGGTCGGGGATCTAAGTCGGGGATGGCAATACCGCTGGTTTGATTTTGCAAGGCAATAGAAACACACAAGGTAACACAAGTTGAGGCCCGCAGCTGACGCAGTTCAGTTCAAGATCCCCTGGATAATCTTTCTAATTAATAGTTGACAAGATGTAACCATTACGCTATATTAAAAGCTCATTAACTTATTAGGAGAAGAAAGATGAAAAAAGTAATATTAATAGATCCGTTTAATCAAACGGTAGAGATGAAGCAGGTGCAAACTGAAGAGTACTCTGGAATAAAAGACTTCGATCACAAGAGTCTACTAGCGATGATGGAGTGCAGCTTGCTGGATGTGGTCCCTCTGGGGGGTGACGTTATTATGTTTGTAGATGACGAGGGTCTATTAAAAGACAATCGTTATTTTGCCCTGGCTGACGTGCCGTATGCAGGACGCGCTATTTTAGCTGGAGAGTCTGACGAAGACGGCAACTCTCAAAGCGTACCTATTACGGTTGATCAGGTGCAGGAGCATCTAACCTGGAAGCCTGAAGGCCATAAAGAGGAGCCGTATATGAGCTTTACTTATGAAGACGAAAGCGGGGAGATAGTTACCAAAAAGCTTGGTGAGGATCTAGAGATTAATAAAGCAGCATCTGATGCGTCAGCCGAGATGGCCAGGTCACAAATCAAACTAGTCAAATGACTGACTGTGAGAAAAAACTGCGCAGGATGGTGGACGGTATTGCCGAAGACGTGGTGCAAGGCCGCATGCGTTTCTTTCCTGATGATGAAAGCGTTGTTGATGATATGCAAGGCGAAACGTTTTACGAGGTTTATAACACCAAATATATTATCGGGGATGACGGATCATTTCACGATGTGATGCTCATGCTAGCGGGAGGCGGACCTGTTATCTGGCTGGACACCTGGTCCCAGGAGATCCGCGGGAGCTGGGGTAGTGACAAGTACACAAAGTATATTTATGACTATGACTACGTGCTTGACTACTGGGAAGAGGAGTACTCGTGCTTGAGCTAACCATTTTTATTTACCTGTTGGTGTTCCTAATGGGCGGTCGGGGTCGGGGCTGAGTAACAGTTTCGGGTCGGGCCGCTCAACTGGCAGGTGCCTTAACACACACAACAACCGTCCAGCAGCCCAGGAGATCTCTGGCGTTTCGCAGCCAGGGTTCGCCAAAGCTGGTCAGAAAAATAAATGAAAATAGTTGTTGACATAATGTAACCATTAGTGTTTTAATTATCTTAATTAAATAACTGACTTTTAGGAGGTCAAAATGAAGATAGAAGTACTAATGTATAACGAAGAAGGGCAAGTCGTTGGCAAGGCTATTGAGACAGCTTGTAACAGCTTAATTGTGAATGGCGTACATGTTATCTCTAATGGTGGTGTGAACGCTGAGATGAGAGACTTGCTAGGCGCAATAACAGCGCAGGATATTGGCATGACACTAGTGCCGCCACTTGAATTAAACTAAAAAACCTTGGAGGATTTAAGGGAGCTAACGCTCCCTTTTTTTATGGGACTCTATTTGGTGGGCAATTCGGATCGGGAATCGGGCTTTGGGATGGGGGGGAGGGACAAAAATTGGTAGACCAGTAGAGACACACACAAGGACAGGATCTCTCTCAAACAAAATCCATTTTTTTTACATTTCATTTATTCTAGTGTTACAATCAGTTCATATGTAAAAACGGTTAAAGCGAGTCTAAAGATATGTATATGTCTCTTCTCCCCCTAAGATAAGGCTCGCTGACAACCACTAAGGATATAATTATGGACGAAGATATGATGGGTATGGAAATTGCCCCAGTAATGGACCCTCAACAAATGGGTGGTATGCCCCCTCAAGGAATGCAACCACAAGGCATGATGATGCCAGACCAACAAATGATGCAAGGGACTCCAGCAGCCCCAAATTTACCTAACGAATTACAACAACAAATTGATAGCTTGAGTGAGCAAGAGAAAAACGAAGCTAAAGAAGCCCTCATGCAAATTATGAAAATTGTAGAACAAATGATGGCCGAAGGTGCAACCGAACAAGAGATTGAAGAGTTCCTTAAACAAATCGGAATGACTCTTGAAGAGTTAGAGATGGCAGAAGAAATGTTCGGAATGGGCGAAGGCGCACTTGGTTTTACAATCTAAATAATATATTATTTTCAAATGGGATTCTTTAGTAACATAAAAAATAAAGCAAGAGGTATGCCTATGGCTCCTCAGCCTATGCAAGAATTAAGAGCAGGACAAATAATGCCTAATTCTCCTCAATTAGACAGAAGCTCATCTCCTTCAAGAATGCCAGCACCTCCAGCTCGTTTTGACAGAGCAACAGCTCCCGTATTAAATCCAGGCAATATAGGTGGGAATCTAGGTTCTGATTTTAGAATGCCTCAAAAACCTAGCGGACTAGGCGGACTTTTGCCTCAGCAAAATTTAGATTTTTTAAATAAGCTTCCTCAAAACATGATGCCAAACTTAGATTTTTCTAATCTTCCACAAAATATGAGACCTGGGTTTGTAGCAGGAGGACCTTTAAGTCGAGCAGCTTTAAGTAATATTTATAGAAAAAATGCAACTGCAAGAGGTATACCTGTACCAGGAAATTTACAGTCTATATATACCTCAAGTCTTCCCGATCGTTTAAGACGAGGTACCGAGAATTTAATTATGGGAGGAACTGGAGCAGGAGTTCTTCTTGGACTTGATGGTACTCAAGAATTAAGAGAACCTTTTTCAAAAGATAATATTAGTGTTATGAGTCCTGAAGCTTTTGGTAAAGATATGGCTCAATTAAGAATGGATGTAGGCGCGGTAATAAATCTTGCAAAAAATAAAGCTAACGAAATAGGAGCAGACATTAATGAGTATGTAAGCAGAGCCAAACAATCTTACGAACAAGAAATGGAAAATAAAAGAATGCAAGAGCTAGATGCTCAACAAGGCATGCAACCTTTCTCTGCACTTCTAGGTCCTGATATGCCTTTAAGAAGACCTGAACTAACAGAGGGACGCACTACTTCTGATATTGACGATATTCTTTCTAGTTTAGAAAAAAAAAACTAGATAACCCCCCAGAAGAATCCATTTCAGTTAAAGATGTTACCGATATCTTTTTTGATCCAACAGACCCAATTGATTATGCAGCTCTAGCAGGTGGACCATTTGTTAAAGCAGGATTGTCTGCAAAGAAAGCAAAAAAATTGTATGATGGTTTACAAAAAATCAAACAACAAAAGAGACAAGCACAAACGGATTATCGTAGAGGGCAAGCAGAATATAATGCAGGTGAACCTCAAGGTGCTAAATTAATGAGTAAATCTCAAGAAAAATTTAACCGTTTAAGTGTTAATGAAGCAAAAATAACAAAACAGCTAGAAGGCTACCAACCTGAAATACTTTAATGGCAACCAGAGAAGAAGTACTAACAAACCTTACAAAAGCAGCAAAACAAGGCAACATTCGTGATGCTTATCGTGATTTTGAGGAACTGCCGTTTGTAGATCAAGTAGCTATTAGTATTTCTCCTGGTATTGGAGATGCACTTGCAGTTTATGAAATAGGTGAGTTTGCGGCTAGGGGTGCAAAAAATATAGAAGAAAAAGACTTTCTAGGCGCACTAGGAAACTACGGCTTATCTGGCCTTAGTGCTATAAGTATATTACCGTTATTTAGACTATTTCGTGGTGCTAAAGCTATCAAAGCAATTGACCCTGTAATTGATGCTCCAACCCCACCTAAAAAAACAACAGAAGCAGCACCTAAGAAAGCAGAAGAAACTTTACCCGTACCCAAAGTAGAAGAATTTAAACCGTTATCTTTAGATGAGATGACTTTTAAAGGAACAAGACCCGTAGGACCAAGCAAGGTTGGGTCGGATGGTAAAGTAATTTCAGGCTACGGTTTAGGATTAACATCAAAAGCCGCTAAGTTTATTAACACCAATAAAAAATTACCCAATCAAACTAGTATGGTTACTTACATTAATGCTTTGAAGAAAGGCGGTATATCAAACGGAGAATTAAGGTTACTTAACTTAACTGATGAATTTGGTGATGTCCATCCAAAACTTTTAGATGAAATACAGTCTTCAAATCCTTTAGATAAAATCACTAGACAAAGATTGGCCAGATACATTAAAGAAAATCAAAGCTCAATAGACAAAGGTGGCATACAAAAAAGAAAAGTATCTGACAGAGAGTTAGAAGCACCAGGTAGATTAATTTCAGGCAACAAAATTTTAGATAACGAAACAGAATTTACTTACCATTTACCTAAAGAAAAATACGAAAGAGGTGCTGAGCTTGGCAGACATTATCGTGGTTACGATGATCATGAAGCTCATTATGTATTTGACGCTGCCGCTGACTTAAAAATGCCTGATTACGATACTTATGCAGACAGTCTGCGGATTATGCCGTTTGATTCAAAAGTTATAGGACCTCCAAAACCAATATTAGATAAAGGAGATAAAGTTTTAAATTTAGGTAGAATTCAATCTGATTATTCCAAAGAATTAGGTCAAGCTTTTACTAGAAACAAAAACAAACAAATAGAATTAATTTTAAGCAAACAACCTATAAAATCTTTAAATGAAAATTTAACAATTGCAGTAAATAGAATTCGTGATGAGCTTGATCCTGATCTTATAGGAAGTCCAGATTTTTTAAGACAGAATAATTTTTTTTCAGCAATTGCTAGTGCTGCAAGAAAAACTAGCAATCTAGAATCATCAGATCAATTACAAAAAGCTTTTATTAAAGACCAACAAAGATTATATAAATTAGTAAAAGAGGGTAAAACATTACAGACAGATGAATACTTAATAAATCCAACTTATTTATCAGCTTTTGCTAAAACAGAAGGAGCCTCCATAAAAGACTCTATAAATAAAATTGTAAAAACAGTAAAAGAATTTAATGGTGTAGATATTTTTGAGCCTTTTATAAAACCTACCAAAGAAGTTAAAGAAGTTTTTTCAGTATCTCCATACAAAGATACAAAAAAATTAATAGATGCTAAAAAAGCTAAAGATGCATACAATAAAGTTGTACCTAAAATTAATAAAATATCTGCAAAAGAATTAGAGTTACAAAAAAAAATAACAGATTCAGGGTTAAGCCCAGACTCACCCTCTTACATTAAAATTGAAGAAGATTTAAAAAATCTCAATAGTGCAAAATTAAAATTAATGCCAAGCAGTTTTGATGATATAGGAGAATTTACTTTAACTAAGGCTGAGTTAAAAAACGCAACAGGCAAAGAATTTACCGAGTCTCTTGATAAAAGTCTTGATGAAATATTTTATGAGTTAGTTGAAGACCCTAATACAAACGCTATTGTACAAAAGTATGGACCAGGAACTCCAACCGAAAGAGCTGCAAAATATTTTGATGAGATGGTTAATAATCCATCTCCTACTTTTGATATTGGCAACGGAGTCAAAATACTTAAAAGAGCTACCAAAGTAAAAACTGATAATATTCCTGGCATTAGAATGGATCCTTATGCTGTAGACAATAAAACCGTAGCTTACAAACTTCCAATTAGATCAAGATTTTTAGAAGCCGTATCTAACGATTATGATGGTTTTTCTTTAGACTCAGCTGCAAAAAGACTAGGTGATGAAGGTGGCCAAGATAGAGAGTTTTTAGAAAAACTTTACGATAATGATGCGCCAAGAGAGATTGAAAAAATGCTTAAAGAATTAGGCGTAGATCCAAAAGAATATATGGGTAAAGTTGATCCCAACATAAATCAAAAATTTTCAGGCACCTACGTTAAGATTGATGACGAGATAAGAAAGCTGGTTAAAGAAAAAGGTATTGACGCATTTCAAGCAGGTGGCCCTGTAGATGAAAGTAAGTTGGAACAAACTGAAAGAAGATTAGATGCAGGCGAAGAAATAGATGATATTTTAAAAGATATTTACGGGACTTCTGTTGCAAGTTTTCAAGACTCTATAGAAAAAGATCTTTCTAATCAATTTTATTTTAAATACAAAGATGACTTAATGGATATTTATAAATCAGATGATCCTGGAGCTAATATTGAAAACAGAGCAAGAAAATTTTCAACTAATTCTATTAATAGTTTGTTAGATGATTTAAATCTACCTGTTGATGTAAGAAGAGATAATTACGGAACAAGCTTTGATAAAAGAATTAATGTAGCTCCAAACACTAACGTAACTTTAGATGCATACAAATCAGATGATGGAGACTTTACAGGAGATTTAAATCTTAGGTATTCAAATAGAGGAAAATATGGAAATATAGATTTGCAATCTGAAATAAATGAGCTAGGAGATACGCAAGATAAAATTAAATATAACCAAGATATAGGGCCATTTTCAATACAAGCAAGCAAAAAAGCTGGAAGAGACGCAACAGGATCTGTAAGTTATAACTTACCCAGTATGTCTGTTGGTAACGCTCAAACTATTCAAGCGAGAGCTGTAGTTGATAATCTATTGAATGCTAAAGGACAACTGGATTATATGTATAACAACCCAAATACAGGATATTTTGTTAATGCTGGACTAGGGCTTAACTCACAAAGAGGCCCAGAGTTTAATTTAAAATTTGGTAAAAACTTTTGAATTTAGCACATCTTTCGGATCAAGAAATAAAAGAAACTTTGGTTCTTCAAGAAAGATTAGAGTTACTAAGAAAGCAACAAGGATGTCAAGAAAAATTCTTAGATTTTATTGATCACATGTGGCCTGAGTTTATTTGTGGCCGTCACCATAAAATATTTGCACAAAAGTTAGAAGACGTTGCTAATGGTAAATGCAACAGATTAATTATTAACATGCCCCCTCGTCATACCAAGTCTGAATTTTGTTCTACTTATTTTCCAGCCTGGATTATGGGTAAGCAGCCTAAAAGAAAAATAATGCAGACAACTCATACAGGTGAGCTAGCCGTAAGGTTTGGTCGTAAAGTTCGTAACATGATGGATACAGACGAGTATCGTAGAATCTTTACAGACGTACAATTAAAAGCTGACAGTAAATCAGCTGGTCGTTGGGAGACTGACAAAGGCGGAGAATACTTTGCTGCGGGGGTAGGGGGAGCGATTACGGGTCGTGGTGCGGATCTACTTATAATTGATGATCCTCATTCAGAGCAAGACGCCTTGAGTCCTACGGCTATGGCGGCCTGCTGGGAATGGTACACCTCTGGACCTAGACAGCGTTTGCAGCCTGGAGGCGCAATCATCCTTGTGATGACTCGCTGGAGTTCAATAGATCTAACAGCAAAATTATTAGAACAGCAAAAAGAATCCTCTGCTGACCAATGGGACGTGGTTGAGTTCCCAGCAATATTTCCTGAAACAGACAATCCATTATGGCCCGAGTTTTGGTCAATAGAAGAATTAAAAAAAGTAAAAGCATCTTTGCCAGTACAAAAGTGGAATGCACAATGGATGCAAACACCTACTTCTGAAGAAGGGTCGATTGTAAAAAGAGAGTGGTGGAATACTTGGAAAAGCGAAACGTTGCCACCAGTAAGTTATATTATACAAAGTTACGATACGGCTTTTAGTAAAAAAGAAACAGCAGACTATTCAGCTATCTCAACCTGGGGTGTGTTTAGACCTACGCCTGATTCTCCTGATTGCGTTATATTGTTAGATGCTCAGAAAGATCGCTGGGATTTCCCAGAATTAAAAAGAGTGGCTTACGAAGAATACCAATATTGGGAACCTGATATGGTATTGATTGAAGCAAAGGCTTCAGGTACTCCTTTAACTCATGAGCTAAGAAGGCTAGGCATACCCGTAGTTAATTATTCTCCAACCAGGGGGCATGATAAGTCTACAAGAATGCATTCAGTTGCACCTATTTTTGAGTCTGGTTTAGTTTATGCTCCAGAAAAAAAGTTTGCAGATGAAATGATAGAAGAATGTGCGTCATTTCCTTTTGGTAAAAATGATGACCTATGCGATACTATGACTCAAGCTTTGATGAGATTCAGAGAGGGTGGGCTAGTTTCTCTTGATGATGACTATGAAGACAGAGAGAAAGCGCCAGTAAAGAGGGTATACTATTAAGATGATGTTAATATTTCTTACAGAATATGAAGACGAAGGTACAACATTTTGTGGCCCATGTATTATTTCAGAAAACTGGGATCACGCAGAAAAAGAAGCTACACGTTTTAATTTAAAAATTGTTGGCACTTTGGTTGATGCATTTCCAAGCTCTATGATTGAAAAAGAAGAAAAAAGAGTACTACACTAATGGCAATAGACAAAGAAATTAATCCTACGGTTTTAAACGAAGAGAATCAAGTTCCGCTTGGTCAAGAAAGCATGCGTATTGCCTTAGAAGCAATAAGAGATTCAGGGACTGAAGGGTTTGAAATGCAAGAAGATGGCAGCGCTATTCTAAGCGAAACCATGACCGAAGAAGTTGAAACAGATTTTGATAGTAACTTAGCTGAAGTATTAGATGATCAAGAATTAAAAGTTATTTCTAATGAGTTAATAGCAGGAATAGAAAAAGATAAAGCTTCAAGAGAAGACTGGGAAAAAACATACCAAGACGGATTAGAGTATCTTGGTATGAGATTTGATGCTGAAAGATCCGAACCTTTTAGAGGTGCGTCAGGAGTTATTCACCCTTTGCTGGGAGAAGCTGTAACGACATTCCAAGCCCAGGCTTACAAAGAACTTTTACCGTCAGGTGGCCCAGTTAAAACTCAAGTAATAGGTGCTTATAATTCTTTGGTAGAAGCACAAGCGCAAAGAGTTAAAGATTTTATGAACTATCAAATTACTCATGTAATGGAAGAGTTTGATGAAGAGTTAGATCAATTGCTTTTTTATCTACCTTTGGCTGGATCTGCATTTAAAAAAGTTTATTATGACGAAAGCTTAAAAAGAGCAGTATCTAAGTTTATTGCTCCTGAAGATCTAATCGTTCCATATTACACAACCGACTTAGAGTCATGTCCTAGAATTACTAATGTTGTAAAAATTTCAGAAAACGAAGTTACAAAATTACAAGCAGCAGGTTTTTACAGAAAAATAGATTTAAAAAGTGGCGAAAGCGCTAATGATTATAGTGGTGTTAAAGAAGAAATAAACAAGCTATCTGGAATGGAGCCATCTTATGATGACGGCGAAGTTTCACTTCTTTACGAAGTACATTGCAACTTAGAGCTTGAGGGCTTTGAGGACTTAGATGATGAGGGTGAACCAACAGGAATTAAGCTGCCTTATATCGTTACGATAGATGCTAATTCAAATGAAATACTTTCTGTTAGAAGAAACTACAAAGAAAATGACGAGCTAAAAAAGAAAATAGAATACTTTGTTCATTTTAAATTCTTACCAGGTTTAGGATTCTACGGCTTTGGTTTAACTCATATGATTGGTGGCTTGTCAAAAGCTTCAACATCTATTATGAGACAATTAATTGATGCTGGTACTTTAGCTAATCTACCTGCTGGTTTTAAAACCAGAGGTATTAGAATTAGAGACGAAGACACTCCAATACAACCAGGAGAATTTAGAGATGTAGATGCTCCAGGTGGATCGTTAAGAGATTCAATACAGCCACTACCATTTAAAGAGCCTAGTGGAACCTTGCTTCAGTTATTAAACATGTTAGTTAATTCAGGACAAAAGTTTGCATCTATTGCAGAAATTAATACAGGCCAAGGCAACCCAAATGCTCCAGTAGGAACTACGTTAGCTTTATTAGAAAGATCTACAAAAGTATTGTCTGCAATCCACAAAAGATTACACAACTCTCAAAAGAAAGAATTTAGAATTATGGCTAAAGTGTTCCAAGAATACTTGCCGCAAGAATACCCTTACGCAGTAGCAAATAACGAAACAACTATTAAGTTATCTGATTTTGATGAAAAGGTAGATATTTTTCCTGTATCTAATCCAGATATATTTAGTCAATCTCAAAGAATAGCTATGGCTCAAGAGATGATGCAGCTAGTGCAATCTAACCCAGAAGTTCATGGACCTAACGGTACTTACGAAGCTTACAAAAGAATGTATGCAGCAATTGGTGTAGATAACGTTGATCAAATACTTACGCCACCACCTCCTACAGATCCACTTCCACTTGAAGCTGGGTTTGAGAATAATAAATTGTTATTAGGTCAAACAGCTCAAGCGTTCCCACAACAAAATCATGATGCGCATATTTCAATTCACATGTCTTTGTTAAACATGCCTCCTGTTCAAATGAATGCTCAAGTACAAGCTTTGGTACATTCACATATCATGCAACATTTACAAATGAAAGCAGATGTTCTTGGTGAGCAACAAATGCCACCAGAAGTTATGCAGCAGTTCCAACAGTTGCAACAACAAGCTCAACAAGGATCTCCAGAAGAAGCACAAAACTTATCTATTCAAGCGGGTGATCTATTAGCACAATTCTCTTCTCCAGTACTTGCCGAGCTGCTAGTAGAATACAATCAAAAAGTTGCGGCACCTCAAGACGAAGATCCATTAGTGGCTATTAGAAAACAAGAGCTTGCACTAAAAGGTCAAGAGTTATCTATAGAACAACAACAGTTCTTAGCTGCTGAACAAAGAAAAACTCAAGAAGCAAAACAAAGAATAAATGTTGACAGAGAAAGAATTGATACCCAGGAAGATATTGCTGAGTTAAGAAACGATACTGCAAGAGCCAGAATGGAGCAACAAGCTAGATTTAAACTACTCGATCAAAGAAACAAACAATAACATTACACAAGAAACAAAATGAGTAATGAGGTATGGGATTACAAAGGATGGTTCTGGGATGACGTCAACAAAAGAATGTACCGTTGGTATGAGCTAGAACTTTTAATGAAAGAAAGAGAATTAAAAAAACAACAAGACAAAAAAGATGCCGAAAACTTGGCTTAAAGAAAAAATAAATCATATAAAGAAAAAAACTTCTATTGGTAATAGTCGTTTAAGTAATGGAGCAGGAACCAACAAAAATAAAAAACAAAAAGAGTACAAAGGTCAAGGAAAATAAAAACTTGCAAATCTTATATTTAACCAAGATAATAAACAACATGATAAAAAGAACTGAGATATCACAACAAAAAACTCCAACTGTAACTAAGAATAAAGCTAGCTACAGTAATAAAGGTTTTGCTCCTTTAAAAACAGACGCAGGAACTTTTAAGGCTGATGCATCTCCTAAACCTGGAATGGGTAAAGGTAAAAGCAGAGGTATGGGCGCTGCCGAATTTGGTGGCAAGTTTTCTGGCATTTATTAAGTGTCGGTAGTTTGGATAGGCCAAAAATTTTTAACAGAAATTGAGGCTAAAAAAGAAAGCGTAAAGGATGTAATTTTAGCTGGGACTAAAGACTTTGCGAAATATCAGTACTTGTGTGGACGTTACAGCTCTCTCGTCGACGCAGAAAATTTATTTAGGGAGCTGCTAGGAAAAATACAAGAAGATGCCGAAGATACACGTACCTAACTATGTTGCTCAAGCAATCGAAAAAGAAACTGCTGAAAAGAACAAAAAACTAAAAGAAAAAAAAGAAAAACCCGCCTCAGAGGAAAGTATTCCTTATGTTGAACAAGGTGCTAGAGTTTTAGATCCTACTCTTTTAGATAAACCAATTTTAGAAAGAATGCCTCAACCTACTGGCTGGAGAATACTTATTCTTCCATACAAAGGTAAGGCAGTAACAGAAGGTGGTATCCACTTAGTACAATCAACGGTTGATAGAGAGTCTCTAGCTACGGTTGTAGGGTATGTTGTTAAAATGGGTCCTGATTGCTACAAAGACTCCAGTAAGTTTACTGGGCCTTGGTGTCAGGAAAAACAATGGGTGTTGATAGGAAGGTATGCTGGCGCTCGCTTTAGACTTGGTGATGAATCTGAATGCAGAATCATTAATGATGATGAGGTGATTGCTACTATATTAGATCCTGACGATATTCTTGCAGTATAAGGAGTAAATATGTCTGAAGAAGCAAAGAATGAAGAAATAATTGATGAGGGTGAGATTATTGAAGTAGATTTACCAGAGGAACAACCTAGCGGTAGAATTGCAGATCTTGCACCCCAAGAAGAAAATGATACAGATGAATCAGAAAAAAAGTCTGACGAAGAATTAGAAGACTATTCTGAAAAAGTTAAAAAAAGAATTGGTAATTTAACTCGCAAGTTAAGAGAGGCTGAAAGAGGCCAGGAATCTGCTTACGAGTATGCAAAAAGAATTTCAGAAGAAAATCAACATTTAAAAATAAGATCCTCTTCTTCAGATAGATCTTATTTACAAGAAGCAGAAGGCAGACTTAAATCTCAAAAAGCACAAGCTTTAGCAGCATTAAAGAATGCTCATGAAGTTGCAGATTACGATAAGGTTGCAAAAGCACAAGAAGTTTTATCTAAAATTGCGGTAGAAGAAAACAAAGTAAGTGTTTCAAAAGCTCAACTAGAATATCAACGAAATGTTCAAGCAGAGCAACAAGCAAACTATCAAAATTATGTTGCAAATCAACCTCGACAAGTTCAACAAAATGTTGTTCCGCAACTTGGTGAAAGAGAACAAACTTGGGTAGAAAAAAACGAATGGTTTGGTCAAGACGAAGTAATGACTATGGGTGCTATGGCGATCAACAATCAGCTAGAAAATGAAGGCTTTGACGTTGGCTCAGAAGAGTACTATACTGAGGTTGATAGGAGAATTCGTAAAGAGTTCCCGCAGAAGTTTACAGAATCTTCTGTTAAATCTAAGCCTCAGCAAAAGGTGGCTTCGGCAGGTAGGGTAGCTGGTAATGCCAGTTCCAATAAAAGACAAGTAAAATTGTCTCCATCCGAAGTTCAAATGGCTAAAAGATTAAACGTACCACTAAGTGAGTACGCTAAATACGTTAAAAGGTAAAACTATGACAGAAGATAAAAAAGATTTAAACAGAACCTCGCGTTCTGCCGACACTCGAGCTAAAAAAGTTGCTCGCAAACCATGGAGTCCACCATCAATGTTGGATACTCCTCCCGCACCTGAAGGTTATACCTACAGGTGGATAAGAGCTGAAGTCGCAGGTCAGGAAGATAGAAAAAATGTAACTTCTAGGATGAGAGAGGGTTTCGACCTTGTCAGAGCCGAAGAGTTAAATGGATTTGAGCTTCCTACTTTAGATGACGGTAAACATGCGGGAGTAGTCGCAATTGGTGGCTTGCTATTGGCCAAGATTCCTAACGAAACACGCGAAGAGAGAAACTCCTACTTCGCAGATCGTGCGCACACTCAGCAAGATGCTGTAGACAACGATCTATTAAGAGAATCTGACCCAAACTCTCCAATGTTAAAACCAGAGAGAACAAGCAAAGTAACTTTTGGAGGTGGTCGACGTAGTTGATCATCACTTTTTTTAATTTTAAATAATATAGGTGACTTATTATGTCTAACAAAAATGCACCCTTTGGAGCAAGAGTAGTAGGTAAATTAGGTTCTGGTGTTGCTAATGGCGGCATGACGGAATATAAAATTGCTTCTGGCGCTTCTGGGAATATTTTTTCAGGCGATTTAGTAAAAATGACCAACGCAGGAACTATTTTAGTTTCAGCTGCTGGTGATGAATCTGTAGGAATTTTTAGAGGTTGTTCTTTTACAAACTCTGCTGGTGATACTGTTTTCAGTTCATATTTTCCTGACGGAACTGTATCGTCCGATATTGTAGCGTTTGTAGTAGATGATCCTAATGCTGTATTTGAAATTCAGAGCGCAGGTTCTCCAGCGCAGACTGATGTTGGCTTAAATGCAGATATTTCTTACACTTCTGGCTCTGTGAAAACAGGCATGTCAGCAGTAGAACTATCTGGCACAACAGCCGCAACAACTGCGACTTTCAGAATCATGGGCTTTAGCTCTGATCCAGATAACAGTACTACAGGTTCAGCTAACGTTAACGTTATAGTTAAGTTTAATGAGCATTTCTATGTCGATCCTACAGGAGTATAAATAATGGCTATTAATAGAGCGCAATTAGCGAAAGAATTAGAGCCAGGTTTGAACGCCTTGTTCGGTATGGAATATGCTAGGTACGAAGCAGAACACACAGAAATCTACGACACAGAGAGTTCTGATAGAGCGTTTGAAGAAGAAACTTTAATCGTTGGGTTTGGTAATGCAGAAGTAAAATCAGAAGGTAGTGGTGTCAGATTTGACACAGCTAACGAAGGTTATACATCTCGTTATACCCACGAAACAGTTGCTTTAGCATTTGCTTTAACAGAAGAAGCTGTGGAAGATAATCTGTATGATCGTCTTGGTGCTAGATACACAAAAGCATTAGCTAGATCTATGGCTAATACTAAACAAATCAAAGCTGCGGCTGTATTGAACAATGCGTTCTCTACTGCTGGCGGTGATGGTGTATCATTAATCAATACTTCTCACCCTCTTGGGGGCGGCGGTACTCTAGCCAATAGAGCTGCTACTATGGCGGATCTTAATGAAACTTCACTTGAAGATGCATTAATTAATATCTCTACATTTACGGATGATAAAGGTCTTAATATTGCACTAAAAGGAATGAAGTTAATTGTTCCACCTCAGTTGCAGTTTGTTGCTGACAGATTATTACAAACTCCTGGGCGAGTTGGTACTTCTGACAACGACATTAACTCAATCAGAAATCAAGGTATGATTCCTGATGGCTATGTTGTAAATCATTATCTAACAGATACAGATGCTTTCTTCTTGAAAACAGACTGTCCTGATGGATTTAAGTATTTTGAAAGATCTCCAATGCAAACTGCATTAGAGGGTGATTTCGATACTGGAAACATGAGATACAAAGCTAGAGAAAGATATTCATTTGGATATTCTAACTTCAGAGCCGTTTACGGTTCTCAAGGAGCTTAATTGAACGATTGATTGTAGCGTTTTTTACTCAACTACAATTATTGGGGGCTTAACAGCCCCCTTTTTTTCCTCTAAATTTACAATTCGTATAAAAATGTGTAAAATTAAGGCATGAACATTCTTAGTGATGTTGTATCCTTATCTCAAAATCCATGTACGGGCGTTTGTTCAACTACGTATGGAGTAGACGAACAATGTGCTGGTTGTGGTAGAACTTTAGAAGAAATTAGAGATTGGAATAGCTATTCCAATCTACAAAAAAAATTAATAAATATTGACCTAGCGGTTAAATATGATATCAGACAAAAAAAGGAGTATAACAACATGTCAGTAGACTTAAAAATAAAAGACATTAACGGTAGATTAATAACCACACAAGCTTTAATAGAAATGGTAGGGGCGGATCTAATGGCCCATTTTGGAAAAGATCCAGCTATTAAAAAAACTTATGAAGCTTTAGTAGAAGCAAGAAATGAAATATTAAAAGCAAAAAATTCACTCCCTATTGCTTTAAAAGACGCCGTATAGTACTATTTAAAAATCTAGGGTATTTAACTTGTTCTATCGACTGACCTAGCAGACAAGCCGAGACAATAGAACTTATTTCCGAGGAGGAAATTATGGCAAAATCAACTTTTTCAGGTCCAGTCAAATCGTTGGCAGGATTTATTTCAGCAGGGGTTAATAACTCTGTTTCTTTAACCGCAGATACTACATTAACAGTAGATGCACATGCAGGAAAAATCTTGTTGTGTAACGATGCAGACGGTAAATTTACTTTACCTTCTATCTCATCAACAACTCCAAGCGATCCTACAGACCCAAACCAAGCTAACAACATTGGTGCTTCATTCTTTTTCTATATTGAAACACTCGCTTCTGATCTTGACATCAAAACTGATGGCACAGATAAGTTCAAAGGTGCAGTAATCATAGCTATTGATGACAGCACAAAGAAAGCTTTCGTTCCAGCAGGATCTAATGATGTCATGACTTTAAATGGTACAACCAAAGGTGGTATTGTTGGAAGTGTTGTACAAGTAACAGCTATTGATGCAGCTACTTATCTTGTTCACAATTCATTGCTAATTGGTTCAGGAACTATAGTTACACCATTTGCTGACGCTTAATTTTAGGAGCTTATTATGGCTGATGCAGTTACAACAACAACCATACAAGATGGTGATAGGATAGCTGTTATACAGCTAACTAATACGTCTGATGGTACTGGTGAAAGTGCAGTCACAAAAATAGATGTTAGTGGTTTAGCTGCTAACAGCTCAAATAAACAAGCCTGCACAGGCGTTAAGCTTGGCAGAATTGTTTATTCTACTTTTGGAATGAGTGTAAAACTTTTGTGGGATGCAACCACTAACACTATTTGTTGGGACCTTAATGCAGACTATACAACAGATGAAGATTTTACAGTCTTTGGTGGTATACAAAATACTGCTGGAAGTGGTAAAACAGGTGATATAGCACTTACTACTACTGGTCATTCAAGTGGAGATTCTTACGTTATAGTTTTAACTTTAATTAAAGAATACGACTAAAATAAATTGGCAACCCCAAGAAAAGGCAAGGCAAAAGTAAAAATAACCGCCTCTGGTAAAAGAGTTAGCTACGGCCAAGCTGGTAGCGCTACAGGCGGTGGTCCAAGAGTTAAGCCAGGTACATCTAAGGGTGACTCTTATTGCGCAAGAAGTCTGGTATAAAGAAAAGACTATCTAAGAAAAAACAAAACGACCCTAACACTCCAAACAATCTATCAAGAAAAAGATGGAAATGTGCTGGAGCAAAATCTAAGAGAAAGTAATGGCTGGAAAAAAAGATGCTTGTTATAGCAAAGTAAAATCTAGATATAAGGTTTGGCCTTCAGCATATGCTAGTGGAGCTTTAGTTAAGTGTCGTAAAGTAGGTGCGGCTAACTGGGGCAACAAAAGCAAAGTTAAAAAAGAAACTGGCGGTCCTGTTAAAGGCCAAGGGTGCATTATGAGCAACAGAAAAAGATAATGTCTAGCGACTCTTTAAACAAATGGTTTTCACGTAATAACGGTACAGGCTGGGTAGATTGTAATACGGGTAAACCTTGTGGTCGAAAAAAGGGCGAAAAAAGAAAAAAATACCCTGCTTGCAGACCAACCAAAGCAGAATGTAATGATGCTAAAAATAAAAAAAAAGGATCAGCTAGAATTAGTTGGCAAAAAAAGTCTACAGGAGGACCTATGAGTAAATTTGGAATGGATGATGGAGTGCAAACTTCTTATGAGAAAAAAAGAGGCCAAGCAATTGAAAATTCTATGAAAAAACAAAATCGTGTTAAGCTTGGAACTGGTGGCTTTGTAGCTAAAGGTTGTGGAGCTGTTATGAACAATAAAAGAAAAGTAACTACAATAAGTTAAAGGTAAAAATAATGAAAAATACAAAATACAGCAGCATTATGAAAAAATCTAAAGGCGGAAGCATGATGAAAAAGTCTAAGGGTGGCAGCATGATGAAAAAATCTATGGGTGGATCTGTAGTCGCAGGAAATGCAAACAGAAGAAGAGCTGATCAAAGTTAATTAGTGCCGCATTTGATAAGTAATATCCCGCATTTTAAATGCTGGGTAAGGAGAGAATTTACTCATAATCACGAAAAGTACCAAGATGAGTACATACATGCGCTTGCAATAGCCGTAAACACCATTCCAGATAGATCTCTAAGCTTCCAGGTTGTATTTACTGGAGAAGAGGCTAATTGTGATGACTGGGACGAAGGAAACATCCACGGGGGCGCTATGTGGGCCAGAATGCCCATACAAGGACTTGTTGCAGATATTCCTATGGAAGACTTCCCAAAACCTATGGAAAATCATTTGGTGCAGCCTTGGGACTGCGAATCAAGAGATCATTCTCTTGTAATAATGGACAGAGTTAGCTCTTCTCCTTGGATTGCAAAGATAGGATCTGAATTTTATAAAGCAAAATATTTGTTTACGGTTGATTACACCAATAATGAAATTGCAGATGACCCTGCACAACACAAACAATCTCATGTATTATATATAACTGAGGATTGTGAATGGAAAGGTAACTTGATTGCTTTGCCAAATAACAGAGTAAGGGCAACAAGTCCTGCGTTGTGGGTTACGGGCGAAGGACCTCCAGATTTTAAGCCGTCACAATGGGCGCATTCTGCTGAAGGTCATGAAAGTTATTTAGATCCATCAATTACATTTAATAATTTATATGAGAAATAGATGACTACTTCAAATAGTACAGATTTTGAGCCAAACGTAACAGAGTTTATTGAAGAAGCTTACGAACGTTGTGGTCTTGAACTAAGAACAGGATATGATTTAAAAACTGCAATAAGAAGCGTTAATTTAATGCTTGCAGAATGGGCTAACAGAGGCCTAAATCAATGGACAATTCAACAAGATACTCAAACGGTTACTCAAGGAACAGCTAACTACACCTTAAATTCAAACGTAATAGATATTTTAGATTTGGTAGTTAGGAGAACGGTTAATAATGTTCAAACGGACATTTCTATCAGTAGGGTTGGTAGATCTGCATATTTAAATATACCAAACAAAGAAACTCAAGCTAGACCGTCTCAATACTTTTTAGATAAGACAATTGCTCCTGTTTTAAAAGTATGGCCAACTCCAGAAAACTCTACCGATATTTTAGTATTTAACAAAATTATTAGAATGGATGATGCAGATGCTGCAACGAATACTATGGACATGCCTTTTAGGTTTTATCCTTGTTTTGTAGCAGGATTATCTTATTATTTGTCTTTAAAAAAAGCACCACAATTAACACCTCAACTAAAAGCTTTATATGAAGAGGAATTTAGAAGAGCTGCCGATCAAGATGAAGACAGGGCCTCTTTTAGAATACGACCAAGTATTAGGATGAATTAAAATGGCTTACGCACTTGGCAAATTTGCAATAGCACTATGTGATAGATGTTCTTTTGAATATAAACTTAGTGAATTAAAAGAAGAGTGGACAGGTTTTAAGGTTTGTTCTGAATGTTATGAGCCAAAACATCCTCAATTGGAGCCAAAACCACATGTTTCAGATCCTGAAGCTTTATATAAACCAAGACCAAATAATGATCAGGAGGCTGGAGAAGGCTTTGTGGTAGTTACCAGTTCTAGTATTTATCAAGATGATTTTATGAATCCTTCAACGCTACCAACAAACTTTGTAATTTCTAAAATGACATCATCATTAGGAAGCGTTACAATTACCACATCATGACATTAGCTGAATTAAAAACTCTAATACAAAACTATGTACAAAATAGTGAGACTACTTTTGTTGCAACTTTAGATGATTTTATAATAAATACTGAAGAAAGAATTTTTGAGTTAATACAATTAGATTTTTTTAGAAAAAATGTGACTGGTAATTTAACAACTGGAAATACATATCTTACAGCTCCATCAGATTTTCAATTAAGTTTTTCTTTAGCTGTAATAGATGCTAATGGTGATTATCATTATTTAAATAAAAAACATCCTAGTTTTATGCGAGAATATTCTCCAGATCCAACGGCTACCTCAGAAAGAGGCAGGCCTTTGTATTACGCAGACTTTGATAAAGAACTTTCTACTGGCCCTAGTAATGGATCGACTTTAATAGTGTCTCCCGTTCCAGACGCAAATTACAACGTTGAATTACATTATCTATATGATCCTAGTAGTTTAACAAGTCAAACATCTGGTACGTGGATTTCGCAAAATGCAAGAAATGCTTTGTTATATGGATGTTTAGTTGAGGCTTACACTTTTATGAAGGGTGATGCTGATATGATGAATCTTTATGAAAAAAGATTTAATTTAGATATTTTAAGATTAAAAAACCAAGCAGAGGCTAGAGGAAGAAGAGACGAATATCGTTACGATTCTTTACGAACTTCTGTTTCGTAAAAAAAGGAGAGAAAATGAAAAAAATAAAAGCCCTTAAAGGCAAAACTGTAGCTATTGTGGGTATGGGAAAAAGTTGGTTTGATTACAACTTAGCAAAATCTCATGGATCACACTTTGATGAGGTGTGGGCTATCAACGCAGTTGCATCTGTTATTTATCACGATAGAGTATTTATGATGGATCCAGCGTCCAGGTTTTTAGATACTGATGATGCAGGCGGTCAAACGAACAGCATGTCAAAACTTTTAACTGAGCATCAAGGGCCTATTTACACATGTGAATTAGATGATCGTTGCCCTGGTCTTGTTGACTACCCTATAAAAGAAATAGTAGAACAAACGAACTGTTATTATTTAAATAATACGGTTGCTTATGCAATAGCTTTTGCTTGTTGGAATGAGGTAGCAAATTTAAAATTATTTGGTATAGATTTTTCTTACAAGGGTAATTTGCATTTTGCAGAAGCAGGCAGAGCCTGTTGCGAATTTTGGTTATCAAAATGTATTTCTGAAGGAATGCAAATAGAAGTTGCTCATAGCAGCGGCCTTCTTGATACAGACGTACCAGCAGAGCAAAAACTATACGGTTATCATAGGCTTGCAGATCCTTTAATAATCTTGCAAAACGAAAATTCTGTTCAAGTAAAAAAATTAAGTGATTTAGATATAAAAAAAATGCATCAAGAGCCTGTTTTAATTGACAAGCATGACAGTCACCTTAAAAAAAATAAAGTAGGAGAACCTAACAAATGGTAATGAGTTATAAAGCTGGACCCGAGCTAGGAATAATTGAAGTTTATACAACAAATGAGGGCGGCCATCCAGTTGATTTTTGGGCAAAGAGGTGTATTGAAAGAATAATAGTTGTAAGCGAAGATGCTCCAGAAAATGTTAAAAAACAGATAAATGACTTTAAAAACAATATTGAGAAAGTTATTGAACAATATATGCAAAATGCTATAAAATCTGATAGGATTACAATTAATAATCAATTAGATAAAGCAGGTTTAAAAGAAGCTGCTGATTTAATTAGGAAACTATAATATTATGGCTATTTCATCAACACTTACAACAAGTTTTAAAAAACAGCTTTTAACAGCAACGCATAATTTTGCCACTGGCGGCAACTCTTTTAAACTAGCTTTGTACACTTCTTCAGCTACTCTAGGAGCTACAACCACTTCGTTTACTACTACAGGTCAAGCAAGTGGAATCAACTATACTTCAGGTGGAGCAGCTTTAACAAACGTAACGCCAACAAGCTCTGGAACAACTGGCTTTACAGACTTTGCTGATTTAACTTTTGGTACCGCTACTATTACAGCTAGAGGATGTATGATTTACAACGATACTGCTACAGGAGATCCATCAGTAGCAACAATCGACTTTGGCGGAGATAAAACTTCAACAGCAGGTGACTTTACTATTGTTTTTCCAGCAGCCGCATCTTCTACAGCGATTATAAGAATCGCCTAGCCTTAAATGGCTAATATTAACGGTTGGGGTCGAGGCACTTGGGACGAAGGTGCGTTTGGCGAAGCCCTACCAGTTACTCTTACAGGCCTAGCCGCAACATCAGCTGTTGGAACTTTAGCTGTTGACGCAGAAGCAAATGTAACCCTAACAAGCCTAGTCGGAACAACCGCTACCCCCGTTGTTGGCGTAAATGCGCAAGCTATAGCAGTTCTCCCTGGATTAGTTGGAACGCTAGGTGCTGTATCTGTTAATGTAGATGCAGAAGCAAATGTAACTCTTTCAAGCCAAGTTGCAACCTCCGCTTTAGGTACAGCTACCGTTGTCGCTAAAGCAGATGTTTCCTTAACAGGAGTTTCTGGAACAGGCGCCGTTGGCTCTCTATCAGTTGTAGCTAAAGCCAATATAACCCCAGCAGGTCAGCTCGGAACTTCAGCATTAGGAACTGCAACAGTAGATGCTGAAGCAAATGTAGTAGCACCATCTTTGGTAGGAACAACAGGCGCTCCGCAAGCAGGTGTAAATGGACAGGCGATTGCTTCTGTCCCAGGTCTTGTAGGAAGCGTAGGGGCTTTGTCGGTTGAGGTAGATGGCGAGGCCAACGTAACACTAACAGGCCAAGCAGGAACAAGCGCCCTTGGAACAATTAGTCTTGTTACCAATAACAATTTATCTGTTACTCTAAATGCTGCAACTGGATCTGCGGGAGCAATTACAACAGTTGCAAAAGCTAACGTTTATCCAATAGGACAAAGCGCAACAGGCGAAGTAGGACAATTTTTAATTTGGTCACGTATTGATGAAAGTCAAACTCCAAACTATACTACTATAACTGATACGCAATCATCTTCTTTTTCAGAAGTAGATGACACTCAAACGCCAACTTGGCAAGAAGTAGCGTAGAATAACAAACAGAGGCAATATATGGCAACTTATGTAAATGATTTAAGACTCAAGGAAATCACCACAGGTGATGAGTCAGGCACTTGGGGTACAAGTACCAACACTAACTTAGAATTAATAGCAGAAGCCTTTAGTTATGGCACAGAAGCCATCACCACTAACGCAGACACTCATACAACAACAATAGCAGACGGAGCAACCGATCCAGGCAGATCGATGTACCTAAAATATACTGGTACTTTAGATTCAGCTTGTACTATCACCATTGGTCCTAATACAGTTTCTAAAGTGTGGATTATCGAAAACGGCACTTCAGGTTCGCAAGATATTATTATTTCTCAAGGCTCAGGTGCAAACATCACCATTCCTGCTGGAGATACTAAAGTTGTTTATTCAGACGGAGCAGGAGCAGGAGCAGCTTTTGTTGATGCTTTTGCTAGTCTTAGCGTTGTAGATTTAAAAGTACAAGACGATTTAACAGTTACGGATGCTGCCTTGGTCACAGGTGTATTAACCACTACCGCTACACAAGTAGCAACAGGTGGAATCACCAGTGGTTCAGATATTATTTCAGATACAGACAGCACAGACAGTTTAGGTTCTACAGGCGTTAGATGGTTAAAAGGTTGGTTCGACACTTTAACAGCAGGAACACTTACAGTTGGTTCAGGAAGTGTTACCGATAGTTCAGGTGCTATTAGCTTTGGAGATGAAAACCTTACAACTACAGGAATTGTTACCGCAGCAGGAACTTCAGTCTTTACTAATTTAGACATCTCAGGCGATATAGATGTAGACGGAACAACTAATTTAGATGTCGTGGACATAGATGGTGCTTTAACACAAGATGGTGGTGCTGTATTTAACGAAGCTAGTGCAGACGTAGACTTCCGAGTTGAGTCTGACAATGATGTTAATGCTTTGTTTGTGCAAGGTAGCGATGGCTTCGTGGGTATTGGTAATGCAAGTCCTACAGATAAATTACATATAGGCACAAATTCAGGTGGTACGCAGTTAAAGATACAATCAGCAGCAAGTAGTAATAACTGTATTTTACATACCAATGGCACAACTGATAGTTGGCGAACAGGTATGAATTTAGCTCTAACCGATGGTAGTTATGAGTTTTATGATGATGTAAATAATGTGTCTCGTATGGTCATAGACTCCAGCGGCAGCGTGGGTATTGGTACTAGTAGTCCTACAGAAAAACTATCAGTTGTAGGTGGTCATGTATCAGTAGGCGATAGCACAGGCGTAAGTGGAACAGAGTTTTTATTAGAAGGCTACAGAGAAATTTACAATGGAGATAAATACGGAAACACAAGCATAAGGACAACTTATAACACAGGCTCAAATGCTTCTGATATGTTGTTCTACACAGCTTCAGGTAGCACTAATACAGACGAACGCGTCCGCATAGACTCCGGTGGTCACTTATTGGTGGGCAAAACTTCAGGAACTGCTGGAAATCTAATTGAAACAGATGGAAGAATATCAGCAGGTGCAGGTTCTGCAGGACAACCAACATATAACTGCGAAGGCGATACTGATACAGGTATCAACTTGCCTGAATCCAACAGGATACAGCTTATCACTAATGGTGTAGAGGCTATGAGAGTTGCTGCTAATGGTTTCATAGCCATAGGGTCAACTGGTGTAACAACGTCAGTAAGTGGTGCTGCAGGACCAACTGTAAGAATAGAAGGTGCAAACCCTGAAATAATATTTTCAGACAATGCTGGTACAGCTAACCAAGTAGCTAATTATTATATTAATAATCAACTTATTTGGTTTTCTCCTCAAAAAACTGGTGGGGAAGGAACAGTAATGAGTTTAGTTACAACATCAGGAAATTTCAGTGTTGTAGGTTCATTATCAAAAGGTTCAGGCTCTTTTAAAATTGACCACCCATTAGAATCAAAAACAGACACTCATCATCTTGTTCATTCATTTATTGAAGGACCACAAGCCGATTTAATTTACAGAGGTAAAGTAGATTTAGTAGCTGGTTCTGCAACAGCCAACATTGACACTGTAGCAGGTATGACCGAAGGAACTTTTGTAGCTCTTAACAGAGAAGTACAATGCTTTACCACAAACGAATCAAACTGGGATGCTGTTAAAGGCAGTGTTTCAGGCAACATCCTTACCATTGAATCTGAAAATTCAGAATCAACAGCAACTATATCTTGGTTGGTCATAGGTGAAAGAAAAGACCAACATATGTATGACACTGATTGGACTGATGATGATGGTAAAGTAATGGTCGAACCTTTAAAAACTGACGAGGAATAAAAATGTCAATATCATATAACTGGAACGTCTCAACTGTAGACGTATACCCAACAGACGAAGGACAAACAGACGTTATCTATAATGTGCATTGGCGGTTAAACGCTACCGACACACAAGTCGATGCAGAAGGCAATCCCTACACAGCAGGTGTTTATGGCACTCAGGTATTAGACACGTCAGACCTATCAGGCTTTATAGACTTTGACAGCGTGACATCGGCAGAGGTGCAAGGTTGGGTCGAGAGTGCGATGGGTGAAGAGCAAGTGCAATCTTTAAAAGATAATCTTGATGCAAACATTGCGGGGCAAATCACACCTACATCGGTAACGATGCAATTAGTATCTTAATTTAGTTTTAGCAAGGAAAGTAAAATGACCGAAGAAGCAAAAGTCATATTAGACGGTAAAGAGCTAGAGGTTAAAGACTTTAGCGATCAACAAAAATATCTGTACAATCAGATCGTTGATTTAAAAAACAAACAAGGTCGACTCAATTTTGAGACTGACCAAATAAACGCATCTTTAAGTGTGTTTGAAAACGCCTTCAAGGAATCTTTTAAGGAAGAATCTGAAGAAGAAACAACCGAGGAAAAGTAATATGGATATTTTAATACCCCTAGTAGTTATCTCAGCAATCCTGCTTGTATCAATCAGAAAATTCAAACCTGAACTTTGGAAAAAAGTTACAGCTAAGTTTAAGAAATAAAATGAGTTGGCTTAAAAAAGTACTGCATTTTTTTACCCCTCTTAGTTCAGTAGAACTGCCTAATCTTTTTAAAGAAAGAGTGGAAACCGTTAGGGCCAGAAATACTAAAGGCAAATACGTTGCTGACAATCCTAGCACTCCAGACGTAAACGAAGCTTATAAAAAGGTTCCAAAAAAAAAGGGCAGACCTCGTAAGAATAAATAACTCGTGAATAGCTAATGGATGCAGTAGCTATTATTACAGATCTTGGCTTTCCTATTGCAGCCGCTTTAGGTTTAGGAATGTTTGTTTGGAAGCTTATTAATCGAATTATTGATGGTATGGAGAACAAGCTAGATACCCTGGATAATAAGGTGCAAAAAAGCTTAGATGTAATGGAAGAAAGAGTTTCAACAAAACTAGACTCTCAATATGGCATCATAGTAAGCTTGATTGACAGAGTTAGAGCTATGGACAATCAAAGCATCAGACAAGATGTATTGCTTAAAACTTTATTGGGCGTTCCCAATCTAATAGACATAGACAAAATTGCAAAGGCAGACAGAAATGACCAAAGAAAAGACTGATGTAAGAATGTGGTTAGGTGTTGCAGGCTTTATTGTGACTGCGTTTTTTGCTTTCTACCTTGATGCTGATGAGATGGTGCATAAGTTTAAGAGTCCTAGTTTTTCTGGTATTGGAGCATCTGCTCATTATTTAACTATTGAGAATCAAGAGACCAGCCGAAGGCAAGCCATCAAAGCAGAGATTAAGGCCTATCAAGAATATTTAGCCAGAGAAGCAGATAACACCACGCTAGCAAGATTTATTAGAAACCTAGAATCTAGGATTTACGCTCAGCTTTCAAGACAGTTGGTTGATAATCTTTTTGGAGAAACTGCAAACCAATCAGGCATTTTAGAGCTTGAAGGTAATACAATAGAATATACAACTGATGGCGAATATATAACATTAATAATTACAGATGCAGAAGGAAATACAACAGAAATTACTTTGCCTATTGGCGATTTTTCTTTCTAGTTGCACCACGTTAAATAACTTTTCATTACCGCTTACCCATACAAAACAAGCCGAGGTTGGTCAACTTATCAATCAAGACTTAGCCCAAACAGGGGTGCCTTTTGTAAAAATAGCGGTTGCTGTTTACCCAAGCAGCTTTACCGATCAAACAGGGCAAAGGCGAAGCAATAGCTCTTTTGCAACTTTTAGTACAGCTGTTACTCAAGCTCCATACGCTTATCTTATTAGGGCCTTAAAACACGCTGGCGGCGGAGAATTTTTTGACGTTGTTGAACGTGTTGGTTTAGACAATCTAACCAAGGAAAGACAGCTTATTAGATCCACCAGAGATACTTTTGACGAAAAAAAAGATTTGCTGCCACTAACTTTTGCAGGATTACTTTTAGAGGGGGGTGTGATAGGATATGAAAGCAACGTCAAATCTGGCGGATTTGGCGCTCGGTACCTAGGTATAGGTACTACCAAAGAATATCGTCAAGATACTGTTACAGTCTCTTTGCGCACAGTCTCAGTCAGCACTGGAAAAGTTTTAACTGAAGTATTAGTTACCAAAACTATTCTTAGCGTTGCTTTAAACCAAGATGCTTTTAGATTTATCTCTGATAATACAGAGCTGATAGAGATAGAAAATGGCATCACAGAAAATGAGTCAACCAACATTGCTCTGCAAAACGCTATAGAAACAGCGGTACTAGAAACTATAAAACAGGGAGTTAAATTAAAACATTGGAAAATTTTAAGATGAAAAAATTATTAGCATTATTATTAGTTGGAGTCGTTTACGCAGACAACGAAGTTTACGTTGATCAGGTAGGCGCAACTTTTAATCTAGACATAGAGCAACTTGGCTCATCAAACATTATTGGCGGATTAAACTCGGTAGCTGGTTCAATGACTGCGTTAGACTTAGACGGTGGAACTATGACCTTGGATATCAACCAGATAGGGGATACCAATAAATTCCTTGGAGACATCACTTCTGAAAACTTTACGGGCTTATTTGAATTTGATGGTGGCAATAACAACTTTACAATACAGGTAGACCCAGCTAATACTTACGGGGCTAATGGCGGAGACTTTAATATTGATGTAACGGGTAGCACAAACACCTTTACTTTAGATGTAGCAACCAATGACTTAGCCAGCGCTTTAGATTTAGATTGGATTATCCAAGGCAGCAACAACACTTTTGATTTTGATATAGACTATGACCAAGCAATTAATTATGTAGATGTAGATGGAGACTCAAACACAATTACCTTTGACGCAGATGGATTTTCGTCAGGTTATTTCTATTTGGATCACACAGGCAATTCCAGAACCTTTAACATTCAACAACAGAGTACATTAGCAAGTGACTGGTTACAAATCAATTCTACTGGTAACAGCGGTACTGTTTGCGTCATTCAAAACGATGCAGGTCTCAGCACAAGTTGCTAATATTGGTGATGTATCTGAACTAAGGGGCGATGCTAAAATAACCAGGGATCAGCCATACAAAGCTGAACTTGATTTTAACATTCAGCAAAACGACAATATAGAAACTAGCAATGGCCGCATTGCTATTACCTTTCTTGATGACAGCACAGTCAAACTCACCGAACATTCTCAACTCACCATAGATGAATATATCTATGACGCTGATCCAGCTAACTCTAAGTTAGCGTTAAATTTCGCTAGTGGTACTGCAAGATTTATTACGGGCCAACTAGGAAAGATAGATAAAGAAAACATTACCATTCAAACGCCCACTGCTAATATAGCGATTCGTGGTACAGACTTTACAGCCACCGTAGACGAGTTGGGTCGCAGTTTAATTATCTTGCTACCAGATTACAGTGGTAATCCTAGTGGCGAAATACTGGTTACAACAGCAATGGGTTCTGTCACTTTAAATCAACCTTATCAAGCAACAACAACTACAGTTTTTGAAAGCAGACCAAGCTCTCCCGTCATCTTAGATTTGACCCTAGATCAAATAGATAATATGTTAATTGTTAAGCCGCCAAAGCAAAATAAATTATTAACAGAAGAAGACGCAAGTCAAGCAAACAATGTGCTAGATATGGATCTTTTAGAGTTTGATCAGCTTGAGCAAGATTACTTAGCAGAAGATGATTTAGAATTTAATGAGTTAGATATTAATTTTTTAGATACTAACTTTTTTGAAGACATGTTAAAAATTATAGATGAGTTAGACAAGCTTAAAGATAATGATTTAGAGCAAGAGCAAACAGTGACTAGAATAATAGGGACTAAAATTGGTCAAGATATGGACACTCAAATTATTACTTTGGTAACAGGCGATTTGTTAAGCCTGAGAAGAAAGGTCGAACAATCAGTTCAGGTAGATTTAAGCGCATCTCAAGGTTATACAGTAATCTTTATTCAAAACGGAATTTCTAATACAATAAAAATAAACGGTGGGGGTGACTCAGTTATTACCATCAAACAAAGCCAATGAAAAAACTTATTTTCCCTACTTTGTTAACTTTTTTGGCTTTGCCATTATTGTTTCAAGTGGCGCCCATACAAATACTTAAACTTAAAACGTTTGACTATCTTATACCCAAGCAAGAACCGACAGGTTTTTTTACTATTCTTAATATTTCTGAAGAAGATGTTATAGCCGAGGGCGGCTATCCTTTTCCGCGACAAAGACTAGCAGAAATACAAAAACAGTTAGTAGAAAAAGGTGCCTTGGGTGTTGGGTGGGTAATAGCTTTTACAGAAAAAGATAGATTTGGCGGTGATACAAACTTTGCAATTTCACTCAGAATGTTGCCTAGCGTACTAGCAATGTTTGATAATGAAAGCCAAGACTATCCACCAACTACTGGAACAGTTATTTTGGGTGACAAGATCTCTGGAATCAAAGCAGGTGGAGTCAGACAAAACATTCCAATACTAAGGGTTAATGCAAATCAAGGCGTATCAACTGCGCCAACCGAAGTAGATAACCTGGTCAGGCAGATTCCCCTGTTAATGCAAACTCCAGATGGCTGGGTGGCATCATTTGGAACTGAAGTGCTAAAAGCTTTGGCTCAACAAAAAACTTACATCATCAAAGGTTCTGAAGCAGGAATTGAAGAAATATCTGTTAAGGGAATACCGCCAACCAAGCTAGATAAATTTGGCAGGCAATGGATTAGCTGGGTGGACACACCTCAAACAACATTACAAGAAATGGATGTAGCAGGAAAATTTGTTTTTGTGGGTGTAACCGCCAAAGGCGTTATGCCTCAAATTGCTACGCCTGTTGGCCTGTTAGAGCCACATAAAATACAAGCAGCCCTATCTGAATCTATTTTGCTTGAGAACAGCTCTTATATACCAAATTGGAGTTTAGCCGCAGAATTGGCTGTTTTAATGTTTTTAGGCTCTCTGACGTGGCTTGTATTGAACGCTTTAGGTATAACAGGAGGTTTAGTATTAACCAGTTTATTGCATTTGTTGGTTGCTTTTGGAGGCTGGTACAGTATACAAACAGGTATATTGCTTGATGTTAGTTGGTCACTTGTCTCAGGATTCATTATTGCATCTACAGCTTTTTACATGAGATTCCAAGAACAATACAAACTAAGACAGCAGATTAAAAAACAATTTGAACATTACCTAGACCCAAGGCAGGTAAAGAGACTGCAAGACAATCCAGAGCTTTTAAAACTAGGTGGAGAACGAAAGCGTTGTACATTTTTATTTACAGATGTAAGAGGTTTTACTGCTTTGTCAGAAACATTAGAGCCTGAAGAGGTTACAAACATAATGAACAAAACCTTAACAATTCAAGCTAACGCAGTTAAAGAGTATGGCGGAATGGTGGACAAGTATATAGGGGATGCAATGATGGCTATTTTTAACGCTCCTATTGATTTGATTAACCATGAGTCCAAAGCCATACAAGCAGCGTTGAAAATACGGGAAGATATGGCAAAAGCCAACTTAGGAATTGAAATAGGTATTGGAATAAATACAGGTACAGCATGCGTAGGAAACTGTGGTAGTAATACACGTTTTGATTATACAGCTATAGGAGATGCAGTAAATACAGCGGCTAGGCTTGAGTCAGCAACTAAAGATAGAAATGTTGATTTATTAATTGGTGAAGAAACAGAAAAGTTTTGTGGTTATCGCCTAAAAGAGCTAGAATCTATTCAGGTTAAAGGAAAATCAAAGCCTTTAGTAATATATACTTGGAAGAATAATGAAATTTAGTTTAATAAAAAATGTAGTAGGAGCTTTAGCACCAACGCTTGGTTCTGCGTTAGGCGGACCGTTAGGCGGCCAAGCAGCTTCAGTTATTGCTGGTGTTCTTGGTTGTAAGTCTGATCCAAAATCTATTAATCAAGCCATCCAAGCAGCCACCCCGGAACAAATGCTTGAGCTTAAAAAAGCCGAGCAAAATTTTGAGCTACAAATGAAAGAGCTTGAAGTAGATGTATTTAAACTAGAAGTAGCAGACAAACAAGATGCACGAGGTGCGTTTAGTAAAGACTGGACAGCTCGTATTATTGGTATTGCTGTTGTTGGTGGGTTTATGGGTTATATATTCTTAGTAACGCTACAGCCACCAGAACAAAACAGCGAAGCTCTTATTAACTTAGTGCTAGGATATTTAGGAGGTTTAGCCAGTGCTATTATCTCTTTTTATTTTGGTGCTTCAAATACTCCGGATAAAAAAGATGACTAATAGAAAAACAGCTCACGATGTTTCAGCAGATCTTCGGGCTCACGAGGCAAAATGTGAAGAAAGATGGAAAACAATATTTTCCGAAACAGCGGACATAAAAAAAGAAATGAACGATTTAAACAGTACTTTAAGAATGGCTACGTTTGGTGGCTTTGGGTTTATGGCTACGCTTTTAATTGCTTTTTTAACAGGAGTCGTAACAATATAATGCACATATCAGACGAAGGATTTGACCTTATTAAGCATTTTGAAGGATGTGAACTAGAAGCATATAAATGTGCAGCAGGCGTTTGGACGATTGGGTATGGTCATACTAAAGATGTGCAAGAAGGCGATGTCTGGAATAAAGAAAAAGCAGAGTTTATGTTATGGCGTGAGCTTGAAGATGAATACGAGGTATATGTAAATAATCTTGTAACTGTTCCAATCAACCAATGTCAATTTGATGCTTTGGTTTCTTGGGTGTATAACTTGGGCCCAGCCAATTTAAAAAGCTCAACTATGTTAAAAAAATTAAATGCTGGTAAGTATGAGGAAGTTCCTAATCAAATAAAAAAATGGAACAAAGCAACTGTTAATGGCGAAAGAAAAGTATTGCCGGGTCTTACAAGAAGAAGAGAAGCAGAAGCTTTAATGTTTGAAGGTGAAAAATGGCACTAACTAAATTAATATTTCAACCCGGAATTAACAAAGAGATGACCGACCTCATGGACAAAGGCGGTTGGGTTGATGCTAATTTAGTTAGGTTCAGAAAAGGGTTACCAGAAAAAATTGGTGGTTGGGAAAAAACAACAACCGAAAACTACGAAGGGACTGGGCGCGCGTTAACAGCATGGGTTGATCTTGCTGCTACTAAGTATTTAGGCTTGGGTACAACATGGAAATATTATATTAAAAGCGGTGATCTTCTTGATGATGTTACTCCAATCCGAGTACAAACCTCTGCCAATGAAATTTCTTTTGCTGCCACCAATGGATCTTCCACATTAGTAATCACCGACAGTGCGCATGGCGCGGTTGCTAACGACTTTGTAACTTACTCTGGCTGTGTAACATTGGGCGGAACAATTACAGCAACTGTTTTAAATCAAGAGTATCAGGTAGATAGAGTAACAAGCGTAAACACTTATGAAATTACAGCCAAAGATACTTCAGGCGTTGCTGTGGTTGCTAATGGCAGCGATAGCGGAAATGGCCAGGGTACAGTTATTGGCGACTATCAAATTAATGTAGGCCTAGATGTATATGTAGAATCAACTGGTTGGGGAGCAGGGGCATGGGGTGCTGGAACCTTTGGATCTACAACAGCTTTATCTGCAAGCAATCAGTTAAGACTCTGGTCGCACGATGCGTTTGGTGAAGATTTAATTATCAACCCTAGGGCTGGAGGCATATATTATTGGGATCAAACCAATGGCTTAACAACAAGAGCTGTAAACATTACGTCTTTAGCTGGGGCAAACTTAGCTCCCACCGCAGGTCTTCAAATTATTGTTAGTGACATTGATCGTCATGTTATTGTATTAGGCGCAGACCCAATTGTTGGCAGCGCTAGAACAGGGGCTATTGATCCGTTGCTTATAGCTTTCTCTGATCAAGAAAGTGTTACAGAGTGGGAGCCCACTTCTACTAACACAGCAGGTTCATTAAGATTGTCATCTGGGTCTCAAATTGTTGGTGGTCTAAGATCAAGACAAGAAACTTTGATATGGACTGATACTGCTTTATATAGCATGCAGTTTGTTGGCGCTCCATTTACTTTTGGAGTTAATCTTATTAATGAAAACGTAGGACTCATATCTCCTAATGGCGCTATAAACGCACCAGATTCTATTTATTGGATGGCTAAAGATGGATTTTATACTTACGGCGGCGCTGTAAAACGTTTGGTTTGTTCTGTTCTAAACTATGTGCTTGATGATATTAATGAAGGTCAGTCGTTTAAAGTGGTAGCATTTACTAACAGAGAGTTTAACGAGGTTGGTTGGTTCTACCCATCATCTTCGTCTACAGAAAACGACAGGTATATTACTTATAATTATTTAGAGCAAGCATGGAGCATTGGCGAACTTTCAAGAACAGCTTGGTTAGATGATGGCATCTTTGCAAAACCTAGAGCAACAGGCAAGGATAATTCTCTTAATTATATTTACACACACGAGAGTACCGATGATGCAGACGGCTCTCCAATGGACAATGTCTTTATTGAATCCGGTGATATCGATATTGACCAAGGTGACCAATTTGGTTTTGTAAGACGCATCATCCCGGATGTAAATTTCTTTGGAACAAACTCAAGCAGTGGCCAAATTAATTTCTTATTAAAAACAAGAAACTTTCCAGGCGATAGCTTAACCACGCGTGCAACCACAAATGTAACCAGCAGCACTCAACAAAACCATGTAAGGGCTAGATCAAGGCAAATGGTGTTTAGAGCTCAATCAGACGATGATGCCGCCACAGGCGTAAGAACCGGATTTAAGTGGAGGCTAGGGGCAAATAGAGTTGACATTAGACCTGACGGAGAAAGGTAATGGCGAAACTCCTAGAAAGTAGGTTACCATTAGCATTGACTGATGTTGATGCAGATATATTCAATCGTCTGGTTAGAATACTAGAGATTAACTTAGGAAAGTTTGATCCAAACGCAACTCCACAGTTTAATGATTCTGAGATTACCACTTTAGGTTTTAATCAAGGTGATGTAATATGGAATACATCTATCGGTGTTTTGCAAGTGTATACTGGCAACCGATGGATACAGCTACATACTCCTGTGAATCCACAAGGGTACGAACTGCAAGCATCTGTGGGTTCTGTTACAATTAAAATAGCAGGAGATACAACAATTAACCTTGGTTCTAATATTTAGTATTGGGACAAAGAAAAATGGTACACATAATTTATGAATATTAACTCAAAAGATGCTAACCAAGTATGGGATTACAAAGGTTGGTTTTGGGATGATGTCAATAAAGAACACTACCGCTGGCACGAACTTGAATTATTAATAAAAGAACGTGAAATCAAAGCAAGCAATAGGCAAAAATTAGATACTCAACATAATAATATACTATAATTAAGCATGAATAATAATTCAAAATATAACAACGGCGGCATTTCCTCAATGATGCCTGTGCGCATGTACCAACAAGGCGGTGGAGTTAATCCTTTCCTAAATCGTTATGACTATAATGATGCCTACCAAGACTATTTAGATATGATTAGTGGCCAAGATGGAAATAATGCTGAAGATACTATAAATAGAGAAGATGCAATTTCTAGAGGTTACGGATCACAACAAGATGACAGAATAGCTAGAGGCGTAGGCAATTCTAAATTAAACTATGGTGACACTGAGCCCGGCGTATCAATATCAATTGATGCAAGAGATGAAACCCCTGAATCTTATAGATATTATCCAAGTGAAGTATCAAAACTTTATGCTCAAATGAAAGGCGTGCCTTTTTCACCATTGGTGGCTCCTCCAAAAGAGGCAACTTATATAGATGATTTAGATTCAAGAAGAATACAAAGCCAGCTTTATGCTAAAGACGGAACATACGTTAATGCATATGCAGATGGAACAAGTGAAATGGGCGTTGAAGATTATCCACAAAGAGATGAATTAGTTACAGGCCCCGGTGGAGAAAAAGGTGACAAGATACCAGCCATGCTAAGTGATGGCGAGTTTATTTTTAACGCAGCCGCTGTTAGAGGCATGGGTATTATGGCTGGCGCTGATCCAAAAGATGAATATGAACAAAGATTATTAGGTGCACGTCAAATGTACGATTATCAAAAACAAGCCGAAGAGATGGCTAAGAGGTATGCATAATGGGTGTATTTAGCAGTAAGACAGTAGAAGGGCCTCCAGCTGACGTTATAACAACGCCGCAAACTGGGTACTCTATGATTTCTCCTTATATGGAGGATTACTCTAGAAGACTTTTAGGATCTTATTTTGGTTCCCCGGGTGAATACGAAGGTCTTATATCTAGACCAAGAGATATTCCCATTGAGCAAACAGCAGGGCTTACTCCATTACAAATACAGGCTCGTCAACAAGCAGGACAGTTAGGAAATTATCAAGGTCAATTAGACCAAGCTGGCGGGTTATTTGGTCAGCAAAGAGAAAGTTTAGATCGTGCTTTTGATTATTTACCAGGCGCTGAGTCAGCTATTCAAGGTGGCTTGGGAGCGCAAACAGAAGCTCAACAAAGACTTAGAGATGCAGACAGGTTTATGCCTCAAGCTGAAAGGTTTATTGGTCAAGGCGCTGATACTATTCAAGGTGGACTGGGTGCTTTACAAAGAGCAGAACAAAGCGCTATGCAATCAACAGGAATGTATGACCCATCGCAAGCTCAAAATTTTTACAACCCTTACGAGAATCAAGTTGTACAACAAACATTAGAAGACATCAATCGACAATCATCGCAAGCAGACATAGGTCTAAGAGATAGAGCTATATCTCAAGGCGCATTTGGTGGATCACGTGGACGTATATCGCAAGAAGAACTTGCTCGACAAACAGGACGCGGAGCGTCTGAGGCTGTGGCTGGTATTAGAAGTGCTGGATTTGGTCAAGCTCAAAACCAAGCCCAACAAGCATTTGAAAGCCAGCGTGGTGCTCAACAAGGCCTTGCATCATTACAAGGCAACTTAGGCTCTCAACAAGCTCAAATTGGTTCTCAACAAGCAGGACTCGGATCACAAATGGCTGGACTAGGCCAACAACAAATAGGTGCTGCTCAAGCAATGGGTGGATTGGGTTCACAGCAAATGGCAGGCGGTCAAGCGTTAGCTGGACTGGGTTCACAAGCCGGGGCAATGGGTCAACAGTATGGTCAAATTGGTCAAGGCATAGCAGGACTAGGATTGCAAGGACAAAATCAACTAGGCAATCAAATAAATATGTTGAATCAACTTGGTCAGCAAGGTCAGCAAACTCAGCAAGCAGCTCTATCAAGACAATTTGCTGGAGCACAACAACTTGCCAACGAGCCAATGAACAGATTGTTGCAAGGTCAACAACTACTTGCTGGATCACCAATGGGTGGACTATCTGGTGGAACTGGTACAAGCGCATATCAACGCGATTCATATCAAAAACCAAGCACTGCTGCTACTCTTTTAGGAGCTGTAGGATCTTTCTTTGGAGGAAAGTCTGATGTTGAATTAAAAACTAACATTAAAAAAGTTGGCGAACTAGAGCCTGGCATTGGTTGGTACACATGGGATTGGAACGATAAAGCTAAAGAACTTTATGTTGACTCAGAACCAACAGAAGGTGTTTTAGCTCAAGAGGTATTAGAAGTTAAGCCAGATGCAGTAATGGTAGAAAAAGATGGTTATTATGCTGTAGATTACAGCAAGGTGCTTTCATGAGAGGTATAACATCAGGGCTAGAACCAAGAAGATATGCTGATGGTGATCTAGTACAAAAAGCTTTAGATTTAGGAGTTACTCCTTTTGGCATGAGCGATGAAGAAATCATGCAAGCCATCTCGCAAAAACAACAAGTTGATGATATTTCTGGCGCTTCTGCTGATTTTGAAGAAGCAGGTGGAGAAGGATACAAAATGTTTGGCAAAGATGGTTTGATTTTTGATTACACAAACCCGGTAGATTATGCCATGGCAATACCTGTTGCTGGATGGGCCGGAGCTGGTATAAAAGCATTAAGCACAGCAAACAAATTACGAAAGCTAAAAAAAGGAGCAGACACTCTATCTAAGCTTAACAATCCAGCAACAAGGGGTATAGCAACAGGAGCATTTGCTGCTGATCTTGGATACGATTTAGCAACTGATCCAGAAATGAAAGATCTTTTTAATGACACCGCAGAAGATGAAGCTGCAAAAGATCTTGAAACTGTTGCTAACGAAAAAAAAGAAAAAGAAGAAAAAGAAAAAGAAGATGCAAGCCTAACCGATGAAGAAAAATTCATGAACGGTTTAAGCGCATTATTTCAATCTTTTGGTGCATCACAAGGCGTTGGAGATGCGCCTACTGGAATAAAAGGTGGGCCAATTACAACTAGAGCAATAAACACTCCAGAGATTACAAGATACCAAGGCGGTGGAATTGCTGGCATGATGCCACAAGAACCTATGATGATGGCTGATGGCGGCATAGCTAAGTTTGCTGCAGGAAAAGAAGTTATTAAGAAGAAAGTTAAAGAAGTGGTTAAAAAAACAGCCAAGCAAATAAAAGCTGCTAAAGATAAAGCTGCTAAAACTAAAGCAACTAAAGAAGCTAACAAAGCAGCAAAAGAAGCTCAAGAAGCAGCTTCTAAAACTAAAGCACTTGAAGTAGCTAAAGAAACAGCTTCAATGCCTGTTAGACCCGATCCAAAGTATCTTGATTTTATTGCAAAAGCATCACCTGGTTCAGCAGCCGCTATTTTAGCTAGCAGCAAAGCAGCTATGAAAGCGGGTAAAGGCATTAAAAGAAATATTAAACCAATTCTTGGATCAGCTGCTGTTGCCTCAGTGCCAGTGGGAATTGCAGGTGGTTTATACAGCGCTTTTTCCGGCGATAAAGATCCTGTAGTTCCACCAAAAGATTCTACAACAGCAGCAGAAGTTAAACTTCCAGATGATTCATTAAGAGATATTCTTTACAATAAATCATTAGCTCGCGCACAAGCAGCTGGAAGAGAAGATCCTTCATTTATAGACTACGTTGCATCTTTCCCAGGCGGATTCTCAGAGAAGAGCAATAAAGACCCAGAGTTTCAAAGACAAATGATGGCAGGCTTCTTGGCCATGATGAAGCCAACAGAAGGCTTTGTGCCAAGGAATGCTTTTGTAGACTTTGGCGAAGCAGCTTTGGCTGAAAAAACTAGACAAGAAGGAGAAGTTCCTGATCAGCTTAAATTGATGAAAGAACTTCAAAATAACCCAAATTTATTAGAATCTCTTAGAGACCTTAATGCTGCTTCAACACCAAGAGATCCAGTAGCAGATGCAGCAGCAGCCGGAGCAGTAGAAGCAGAAATAAAAAATATTCTTTATGACAATAACGCTAAGAAAGATGACAGAGTCTATGATTTAGTTGGCAATCCATTAGATAAAAATATTCTTTTACAAATGTATAGAGATGCAAACGGTGACTACACAGAAATAATAAAACAAGTTACAAAAAGATAATGCCTTTAGTACAGCTTCCCAACGGAACACAGATTTTTGTTGAAAGCGATGATCCAGAAGAAATAAAAAAAGCAATAGAAAAAGATAAAAAAAGAAGTTCTAGTGGTGCTGTGTCTACTCTTGGAGACATAGGAAGAGGTTTTATTGCTGGGCCTATTTCAGCAGTTCAAGGTGTTGCTACCATACCAACAACCGGAATAGATCTTTTATTCAACACAGAAGTAACCGACAGCGTTAATGAATTTTTTGAGGCAATCAAGCCTGATGTGGAGACCACTGCTGGCAAAACAGTTCAGATGGTAACTCAATTTGGCATACCAGGTATTGGTGTTGCTAGAGCTTTGTCCGGAGCAGGAAAAGTAGCACAACTAGCAGGCATAGGCGCAGTCGATGCAGCTGTTACAACAGATGATGTTGATACTTTTGTAGACATGATATTTGACAAAGAAAGCGATGAAGAAAGAATTAAAAATCTTGATGGCAGAAGAGCAGCAGCAGAAAGAATAAAAGAAAGATTTCAAGTGTTTGCTGAAACATCAGCGTTTGTTTATGCTGCTCCAAAGGTTGTGGGCGGAGCAATTGGGCTCGCTGGCGGTGGCTTAGATTTAGCTGCACCTTATTTTAACGCATTGGCCAAGGGTTTAAACAATAAAACCGGTGGAGTTGCAGCTGCAGATAAAGCAGACAAAAATGCATGGGATTGGTTGAGAAAAAAATTTACTTATGGTGGAAAGTTTGAACAAACTGCACTAAACAACACAGCCATATCAAACGTTCACCAATCAACAAAAACATACGCTTCAAACCTTGCATTAGGGGTTGGTGAGGAAATGGATAAAATATCCAGAACAATGTTAGATGCGCTTAAGGGTGGAAAGTTAAATAACGATGATGCCTTAGAGTTAGTTAAAGCTATATCAAGCTATAGAGCTCCTTTGCTTGTTGTTGAAAGACAGTTTCCTGGTTTAACAGGAGAAAAAAAACAAGCTATGATGGAGAAAATTCGAACTGATTCTTTAAAAAAAATAAAAAGCGTTGAAGGAAGTGGAAATAAAATAGATTACGAAACTTTGGGAGTAGATTTTAATAATCAGATATCCTCTGTAGTATTAAGAAACAAAAACTTGTTTGAACAAGAACAAGATTTATTAATGAAATTGACTGATGGAAGGCAATCCATACCTAACATGGTGTTAGATGACGGTTTTAAAAAAGCATTAAAAGAAAACCGCAGCATGTATGGAGCAACTCTTTACAGGCAAATAATGGATCCTGACAATTTTAAGCCAACTCCTGAAGTATACGATAGGGCTATTAACAAAATAAAAACTGTATTTGAACTTCCTAACACTCCAATGGGCATGAACAGTGCAAAACAAATTTTTAATGATATAAAGCAAGTTAATAATTCTACAAAAAAACATGAAACTCCAGAATTGTTTTTAAATAATATTAAAGGTAGTTTGCTCAAAGGAAAAACATTAAAAAACTTACCTGAAATTAGAGAAGCTTTAGGTGAAATAACACCTTTTAATTACAAAGAAGGCTCTGAATGGAAGCAAGCTTTAACAGATGAAGCTGTTGCATCTACTGCTACTATATCTAAAATTGCTACCATAGTGGGAGACATAAAATCTTTTGATGAAATTAGGCTACTTAACGACAATGCTCTCACAAGAGGAACAAAACCTTTCTTAAAAACTGAAGATGATTTAAAACAATTAAACATAGAACCAAGAATAGTTTTAGAAGACCCAAAGACAGGCAAGAACATACTTGGAAAATTAAGAGATAAACTTGAGATTGATGGTGTTGATTATTTTAAGTTTGGTGATGAGTCAGGTGCTTTAAAAGATACCTATGCACCAAAGGTTTTTGTTGACGCTGTCGGCGGAGCTTCAAAGGATTTTAAACAACTCATGCCTGATATTTTAAAAAATACCTATAAGGCTTTGCTAGGATTAAAAACAGTAGGACAATACAACAAAACATTATTATCAGTTGGTGCTCACATAAGAAATAACACCAGTGTGCCAATTATGGCCATGATGAACGGAAACCTTGGGCCTTCTGCTAACTTTACCAAAAATTTTAAACAAGCATTTGCTGGCATATGGGATCCAAGAAAAAAAACACAGTATCTTGAAGATATTAAAGAAGCAAGAGAGTATGGCATTGATGTAGGAAGGGGAACTCAATTGCAAGAGATAGTTGATGTAGGCTCTTATGTTATAGACGATGTTGCTTTAATGAAAAAATTAAAATCAAATGGTCTTACAGTTCAATTACAAAAAGCATTAAAGCCAATAGAAAAAGTTTACACAGGATCAGACAATGCTGCTAGGCGAGTAAATTGGACAGGAGAGCAATCAAAACTTGCAAATGTTATAGCTAACTCAACTGATGATGCATTTATTCCTGTCAGTTCTGTTAAGAATTTTTCTAATCCTGATGTTGCAAAATTAATTAAAGCTGATAAAGATATGGGAGCTGTTGTAAGCGTAGGTGATTTAAAAGCAGCAGGCGATGATGTTTTAGACAAATTTATTAAAGGCGAGTCTGCTGACATAGCTTTGAATGTAACTCCTACCTACTCAAGAGTTCCTGAATTTGTTAAAGAATTAAAATTCATTCCTGTTTTTGGTAACTTTACAGCTTTCCCTGCTGAGATTTTTAGAAATACCGGGAATACCATGCAAAGAGCAATCAAAGAAATAGCAAGCAGCAACCCTGAATTACAAAAAGTAGGAATGAGAAGAATAGCATCTGCATTAACAACTACAATTGGAATACCAACAGGATTGGTTGCAGCTGGCAAGGCTCTAACAGGTGCAGATCAAGAACAAATAGATGCATACAAAAGATCGTTTGCAGCGCCCTGGGAAAAAACAGCGACTATGATCCCAACTGAAACAGATGCTGCTGGAAACATTACAGGTTTTTATAACTACAGTTACACCAACCCATATGATTTTTTACAAAGGCCAGTCAAAGCAATTTTTAACGCTATTGCTGATGGCAATAGAAACGAAGCAAGTTTAATGGACATAGCAGCCAATGTAACAATAGATTCTGTAGGAGAAATGGCAAATCCTTTTTTGTCTACAAGCATCGGTGCAAATGCGTTACTTGAGGCTCGCGAAGGCAAAACAGCAACCGGTAAAACTATTTACAATGAATCAGATATGTTGGGAGACAGATTTGAAAAATCATTAATACATGTTTTTAATGCAATAGCGCCTACATCTCTTCCTTTTACAGTTCAAACTGACGCAGAAGGAACTCAGTTTGTTCCTAAAGATTTTGCAACAGCAGCAGCTGCTCTTGTTACAGGTGAGAAAAATTTAATTAGTCCAAAAGGAAAGCCCATTGATGTTGCTGAAACTATGGTGGCAGCATTTACTGGTATCAAAGTTGTGAAGCCTCAGTTAGAAAGATCTCTTTATTACAAAGCAGCAGAATCCAAAAGAGCGATTAGGGAGACCACCAATGAATTTAATAGGTTGCTTAGATCAAACAGTGAAAAAGATGCAGAAACTTTTGTTAAAGGCTACATTAATACAAACGAAGCTAGGTATAACTCTTTAAGAACACTTTATACAGCTATTGAAGACGCAAGAACTTTAGGTCTTTCAGATTATCAAATTAGCGAACAATTAAAAATTGCAAAAGTGGCTAACAGAGATCAAGTTATGATGGGTCTATTTAACCCTAGCGAAATAAATCCAGATGTTTTAGCGTTTGCAAGCACAGCCACAGAAAATAAAGCAGCTCAAATTGTTCCGATAGGAAATATTGTTGGTGCTCAAATAGATTTAACTGGTCAAAGTCTGCAAGGACAATTTTCAGCTCCTAGTTCGAGCTCAAGCCCAGTGATGCCCCCAATCAGAACAGCATCACAGGTTCTTAGAGAAGAAGAAATGAAAAAAATACTAGGAACACCATAGTTTGTTCAACAAATACAACGCAAAGAAAGTTACGATTGATGGCATTACTTTTGACAGCAAGTTAGAAGGCGCCCGGTACAATCATTTAAAAGAACTAGAAGCGTTGGGCCTTATCTCTGACATAGAAATACACCCATCCTTCCCTTGTGTGGTCAAAGATAAAAAAGTTTGTCTTTACAAAGCTGACTTCAAATACAAAAACAGCGAAGGGGCTATGATATGCAAGCGTA
>FLOH01000975.1_pt1 | contig 48888 bp, 45 predicted proteins | sample 756751 | NCBI WGS metagenome assembly FLOH01 (sample SAMEA4026879, study PRJEB14308) | marine metagenome | biome: coastal water; material: water | depth 74 m | reverse complement strand
GAGGTGGTCGCCGAAGGCGATCGGAGGGGGTGGTAGTAGAGGGGGGGGGGGAGAGCTGCACAGTCAATTGACAATACAATAATTTTTTGCTAAATTATTATATCCAGATGCAATGTGAATTTCAAGAATAACGGAGGAAACTGAAACATGTTAAGAGGAATTTGGATTTTAGTGAAAATGATTGGCATGATTTGCCTCTCGCGTTTCATACAGCGGAAAAGTGTGATCTTCTTCGGTTGCTCCATGAGGGGCGGCCAAGATGTGGTCAGTGAGGAGTCTCTGAGGACAATACAAGGTTTGGTCAAAAAACTAGGTTATGCACTCGCCTCAGAACATCAAACCCAGGAAGGAACTCTCGCCAAGGAAAACAAACTAGATCCTCGGCAAATCATGGAGAGAGATTGCGGTTTCGTATTGAGATCCTCAGTTGCCATCTTTGAAATCAGCAACCCAAGCCTTGGAGTAGGCGCCGAAATAATGCTGGCTCTACTTCTGGGCAAACCAATTCTGTGTCTCCATTTTCAGAAACCTGTCTTCATATCCGCGTTCATCCGAGGAATGGAGAAATCACGGTTCACGAGATCTGCTTTCAAGTGCTGCCAATACTGTGACCTCACAGAGGTTGAGGAAGCCATGAACTCGTTTTTGGCAGAGCACTGCTAACCTTAACGATGTGTACTTATCGGTCTGCTCAATGAAAGATTTGAGCAGGCCATATTTTTTATTCTATTCTAATAATTTTACATTCAACTATTTTATCTTTCTGTTGAAACTCTACAACATCCCCTACTCTGCGTCCTATTAAAACAGAACCAATTGGCGAATTGTGCGAAATAATTCCATTGGCCGGACTAGTCTCTGAAGAACCAAGTATTTGATATTTTTGCTTTTTATTATTAATCTCAATAGTTACAGTACTGCCTAGCGTTACTACACCAGTATTTTGACTTGAATCAATGATATCCGCATAATTTAGCTGATCTTCTAATTCTAAAATTCTTTGATTAATTCCGCGCAACTTTCCTTTGGCCATTTGATAAGCTGCATTTTCTGAAAGGTCACCAAGTGCAGCGAGTCTTTGGAGTTCTTGAATAGCATTAGGCAGGGCTTCTTTTAATTTTCTTAACTTTTTTTGAATTTCCTCAAATTTAACCTTAGTAATGTGATTGTCTTGCTTAATGTGAGCATATTTGCCCGGTTTTCTTTTTGGTATTTGCATAATACTTATTTTAGTTTAACTTCTTCACCTTCCCCTACTAATTCTATTTTTTCATCATGAATAAGTATGGCCTGGTTGTCAGTAAGTATTCTAACTGGATATCTTGTATTGTTAATCGCTGAGCTTAAAATGTCATCATATTTTGAATCATAATGAGCAAATATTAAAAATGGAACATAATTTAAACCTGTTAAATCATCTAGACCATATCTTGGTCTAACGTCTGTTTTCCATGTAGCCATTTCTATGGTCGGACACATGACATAACTTCCTGCACTTGTACCAACATAAACAACATCTTTGTCTATTAATTCTCTAAGTATTTTATCAAATCCAGTTTTTTTAATTGCTTTTAATAAATAAAAAGTATTTCCACCTTCAACGTGAATAGCATCTTTGTCAGAAAATAATTTCCTAAATTCATTTTGAGTTTTTCCTTCAATATCAATTTCCTCAAAATCCCAGCCAAGTTTTTTCATTTCATTTTTATGCCGATCAAGATAAGATAAATCCTCTACTCCCTTTGAAGCAGTTGTTATCCAGCCAATTTTAAGTTGCTTAATTGGCTTATCAACAATTGTTGGTAGTAGTTTAGTAATTAATTTGCCACTTGAGGCTAAAAGTAACTTCATATATTATTAATTCCTTGGTTCCTTCATCTCTGGATGTGAATAATCAACCTCTTTAAAATCTTTATTAAATTTACAATACAACTTTGTCATATTTTGCATGAATCGTGACTGAAGCTGATTATGAACCAACAATCTCTTAGCTGGTTTAAGACTTAGGATAATACCAAAAAATTTACGAAACACATCATAAGTCCAAAGATGATGATTATCAAAAATTAAATTTTGCAGTCGATTAGAATCAATTGCTTCCAAAACAAATCTCTCAAAAGTATCTTTAGGAACAAATTTAGTCTCTTTACGTCTAGTCATCTCTATTGCTTTAAAGTTGCAAAATCTAGAACACACACCACAGCCAATACATTTACCTTCGTCGATTACCGCAATCTTGTTAACTATAGTGATTGCGTCAACTGGACATTTTTTTGCACAAAGTCCACAACCCGTACAACTTTTTACATTAACCCTAGGAACATAATTTGTATTTATTTTCGTTGTATATCCTAGTCGTTTATAGCCTAAAAGCGCCTCGCAACAACATCCACAACAATTACAAATAAAGCTAACGCCTTCTTGAACATTATCGCCAACCTGAACTAACCCTAAGTCAATACATTGTTTTAATTTTTTATGAGCCTCTTCTTTTGATATCTCTTTTGCAATACCATGGTTAGCCAAACTTTTTGCACAATCATTAAAAGACAAACAAACATCTTGTGGCATATCACAAGCCTTGCCGGCATGTTCCATTTTATGTCGACAATAACAAGTGCCCAGAGTAATACAAGTGGCAGTGTCTATAACTTTTGAAGCTCTCTCATAATCAAGAATAGTCATGCTGTCTTTTTCTGAAAGCACATCTTCATGAACAAAGGTTCTAGCAATTTGTGGATTTATAGTAAAAATTCTTTTTAGAAATTGATCTTCAACATTAATATATTGATGAAATAATTCTGATAAAAGTTTACGATCAAATTTACCGTCAGTTCTCATGATTGAAAATTCAAAAAAACCGGCCATTGTTGGTGCTAAAATATATCTAGTACTGTCCTTGTCGGCAATATCAACCATTATTCCCTTATCAGCTAATTCATTAAGAATTTCTTTAGACTCTTCTTCTGACTTTTTCCAAATCTTAGCAGCCTTTTTCAGTGTAAACATTCTTATTGGTAAAACTGAAACTAACTTGGCCTCTTTTTCAGTAAACAAGACTTCCAAAATTTTAAATAATGTCTCTGTGGCCGGCGCTCCTTGTGGTGATTTATCAAGCCGTTCTTGCAGACTTACAAATGATTTTGAAGTAATATGACCCATTAATTTATAGTAAATTACTTAGTCATTAAATATTAGCTTAAATTGAAGAATAAATCAAAAAATTACCTGTTCAATAAATATCTCAAAAGCAATAATAATTGACAATAATCAGAATTTCCTGTAGAATCTAGTATTGTACTTGATTAATTAATATCTTATAAATGGCAGAAGAAGTAATTCTTAGATTCGAAGACGTAACTTTCGAATATGAACATAAAAGGCCTCTACTTGAAGAGGCTAGTTTTAGTGTACATACAGGTTCAAAAATAACTCTTATGGGCCAAAATGGCGCTGGTAAATCAACCTTATTTAATTTAATCAAGGGCGAACTTAAACCAAAAAGTGGCCTAGTTGCAGTCGACAAAAACGCAACAATTGGCTCAGCCTTGCAAGTTATCGCTCGAGCTGATTCTACTTTAACCATTGAACAATACTTTGCCAAAAGCTTTGAAATCGTACCCTCAGGAATTAAAAACGAAATTCATAAAATACTTGGAGTCGTAAACCTTTCAATACCAATTGATCGCGTTGTTGGAGAGCTATCCGGTGGACAGCAGGCTCGCCTACTTCTGGCTGTGGCCTTAATTCAAAATCCTGACATTTTATTACTTGACGAACCAACCAACAATTTGGATCAAGCTGGAATAGACCATTTAATTCAATTTTTGGTAATGTATCCAAAAACTGTAGTTGTTATTTCTCATGATGCTAACTTTCTAAATTGTTTTACCGATGGTGTTATTTATCTTGATGCTTTCACTAAAAAATTAGAAACCTACGTCGGTGACTATTATACAGTAGTTGAAGAAATAAAAAACCGAATAGAGCGAGAGCGTAAAAAAAATGCGCAACTTCAAAAACGCATTCAAGATCGTAAAGATAAGGCAAACTTTTTTGCCAACAAGGGTGGTAAGATGAGAAAGTTAGCTCAAAAACTTCGAGACGAAACTGATGAGATGGAAGATGAAAAAGTTGATGTTAGACGCGACGACAAAACCATCCGTGACTTTACAATTCCAACTCAAGACATATTTGGTGATATTGTAACAATTACTTCAGTCAAAGTTATTAAAGATCACGAGCCAGTTACGAAAATTACTAACAAAATTCTAAAAAGACGTTCGCGACTACTTATTTCTGGACCAAATGGTATTGGCAAAAGCACATTACTTAGGTCATTGGTTAAAAATGAAAGTGAAGGAGTAAGTATTTTAGAAGGTGTGCGCGTTGGCTACTACAGCCAAGATTTTGCCACCCTTGATTTTGATCAAACTGTTTTTGATTCTCTCAAAAGCGTTAAAGCCGAAGGCATTGATGAACAAAAAATGCGATCTGTTGCTGCAAGTTTTTTAATTACAGGTGAGTTAATGCCACGTAAAATTGGCCAACTGTCGGAGGGACAAAAAGGTTTATTGTCTTTTGCTAGGTTAGTTTTAATGCAACCCGGACTTTTAGTACTTGATGAACCAACCAACCATATAAACTTTCGTCATATTCCTGTAATTGCCAAGGCAGTTGATAAATATGATGGCGCATTAATTTTAATTAGCCACATGGAAGAATTCGTCAACGATGTTCATGTAGACGATTATCTTGATTTAGAAAAATTGTAATTTAAATATACAAAAAATCGCCTCTTTAATTCAAGGGCGGTTTTTTAATTGGTAAAGCTTGTTAAAATAATTATTAATTAAAACTAATAATTATATATTATAAAGTTTTTTTATTTCCTGACAAATCTTAGAATTACCCATGATAAAGTTATGATTCGTATAATCGTAAGTTTTTTTACCAATATTAACAACTCGACCTCCGGCTTCAGTTATAAGCAATGACCCAGCTGCATAATCCCAATCACCACCATATGGATCCATAGCAATACGGCCTTCTATTTTACCCTGAGCGATTAAGCCCATTTCGTAGCCACAGGAAACTGTTTTAAAGAGCATGGTTTTTTTCTTTAAATCAAGAAACAAGTCCAAGTTTTTCTTTTTATCAAAATTTATTTCGTAAGTTAGATACCCGTCAACTAGCTGGCGATCACTAACATGAGTTGGCTTATTATTTAATTTGGCACCTTGACCAAGTTCAGCATGAAAAAGTTCACCGGTTGCAAAATTATTAATAGCAGAAAAAACTACTTTGCCAGAATCAATCAAAGCAATCATGGTGGTACAAAAAGGAATACCACGCGCAAAATGTGCTGTACCATCAATTGGATCAACAAGCCAAAACTTTTTGGCATTTTTGTTACCACCAAATTCCTCACCAAAAAAATCAATGGTCGGATAAGCTTTACGTAAATTGGTGGCTAGATATTTCTCTGTTTTCAAATCAAGCTTAGTGACAATTGAATGAGCCAATTTTCCTTTTTGACTGGAAATATTTATCTTACCGTAATATTTCAACAATTCCTTGCCAGCTGACTTGATAATTGGTAAAACTTTTTTAGCGTATGTCATATGATTCTATTTAATTTAGTTTAAAGCTTAGATATTGGTATATATCCAAAAGGAACCATCATTTCTTTTGACGTTGCCCCGCCGTGAATTCCTAAATGTTCAAAAAACTTACCTGATACATGCACATACCAAATCAAATTATTTTTGCGTGGTAAAACTAAAACATTACCAGCGCGACGATCAAACCTTTTTGTAGATACACCTAAACCAAAACAATGTGATTTTTTCATTGTTGCTATTTCAAAAATATCTGCCTTATCACCTAGTATTTTTTTTAAAATTTTAATAGTCTCTTTAATTTTGTTTGGTCTAACATGCAAAAAAACGTCTCGTGGACTACCCGTAGGAGGAATTAATGTACCATGTTTACTTTTAGATAAATTCTCAATAATTTCCGGATAATCATTAAGATAAATTGTTTTATTCGGATTAACCTTTATTTGTCCGTGGTCAGCACATATAGCCATTAACGTATCCGAAAAAGATTTAGTATTTATTTTGCTTATTAATTTATTTTGTAATGCCCCAAAAAATTTATTCAAGGCTTTTTGATGTTCTATACTATTAGGACCATAGTGATGTTGAGCGCTATCAATATTCCCCCAATAAATTGAAAAGAATACACGTCCCTGCTCTTTTGTTATTAATGTTTTGAGTTTTTCCATTAAATCATTAACATCTGTAAAACCGATAGTCTGCCCACCCTTAGTTACCGCCCTAGTGTATGCTGAACCTACATAGTCTTTAGATGTGAAAACAAATGATTTAACACCCCTAGCTCGAAGGGTCTGAAAAATAGTTTTCCCTTTATAGAGCATTTCTGGTTTTCCTCCAAATTTAATCATACCATCAATTCCGCTTGATTTAACTGAACGAAATGGTAGCGTTTCAATCACTTGATCAAATTCTTCAAAAAATACAGCCCACTCTGGTAAACCGTGCTCTTGAGGAGCAAGTCCGGTGTAAATAGAGGTTAGTGCAGCAGCAGTTGTTGTCGGAAAAACAGATGTTATTTGGTGAACATCACCATTTTTTACAATATTCTTTACAACTGGTAATTTTTTACCATATTTTTCAAAATGATCATAACCAAAAGCATCAACAATAAATAAAATGACTTGTCGATATTTCCCACTCTCTTTATTTAGAAACGGGAATGTCGCCTGTTTAGTTTTTATTCCAAACCGACTTAATATGGAAGGCGCAATCTCAACTATTGATCCTTTACCATATTGAGGCTTAATTAAATTATTTTTTATTGACATTAAAGTTATTATACCCCGCCAGGGTCAGACAAGCAAAAAATCGCCGAGTAGGCGATTTTTTATTTTGAACTAAAAGCGTGAAGGAATTACAGAATTGAAAAAAATTTAAATTAATCCATCTGATCACCAAACTGCAATCCAGCTGAGCTTAAATCGTCAAATTCCTTAATCATCTGATTCCATGTTGGCCCAAAATGTTTCACCGCGGCAGCTTCATTAATTATCCATCTAAGCTTCATATCATTATCAACATAAAAAACTTCAGCGAACTTATTATTTTTAACCAGCCAGCCTACCTTAATGCTATCAACTGAATAATTTGTTTGTTGAGAAAAAAGTAAATCAGATTCTTTTAATTCATTACCAAATCCTAAATTGGCCGAGCTTAAGTCATTAAAACCTTTAACCATTTGTGACCAATTTGATCCAAAATGCTTGGCCGCAGATTGTTCGCTAGTTATCCACCTAAGGTTCAAATCGGCATCAACATAAAAAACTTCAGCGAATTGATTATTTTTAACTAGCCAACCTGGCTTGATGTCAGAAGTTGAATAAACCGGTGACGATATAGGAGTCAGTGCATCGAGACAAGCTCCATCTTCACATCCATAAGGACAAGTATAAGGAGCCTCAATAAGAATTATATTGTCACTACAGTAATATTCAGTTAATTGATTATTGGAACAGCTGTCTACTAAGGTGTAAGGGTCACCCGCCACATTATTACCAGAAGTTGTACCTTTGGTATCATGGACTTTTCCGCCATCGCTATCGGTACATGCAGTAATACCGTAAGTTCTGAAAAATGGCGTTAGATAATGATATCTTGGTCCAACGGCAAAGTAATTGCTAGCACCATAAGAGATAAATGTAAAATTATATTGAACATCATTTGCAAGACCATTAACTATAAATTCGTGATTAGTCTTATAGTTGTTATTTGTAATTAATGTTGCAAGACCATCATTCCAGAGTTCATCCAATGAATATGATCCTCTAGTACCTTCTGGCCTTCGAGGTACAATATAAAGTTCGGTTCGCGTAGGTTTATCTGTTGTCCATAAAATAGTTGCTGTGCCAAGCCCAGGTGTAACGGATTCATTTGTAATCTTGATTTCCTTACTAGTATCAGGAATTACATATTCATAAATTTGGCTTCGATTATCTTCACTATCCTCTATTTGATAAGACACCCTGTTTCCTGGTAACCAGTTACCAACTCCTCCGGAAACGTAAACTTTATGATGTAGCGATGATTGTCTTTCAGAAAAAACGGTGCAGAACACTATTCCGTCATGAATACATTCTGAACTAGCGGAGAAATTCACTTTCATTTTTTGTGAAGTATCTGTGTCCCATTCTATTATGAACGTTGTCGGTGACTGAGCTGTTGTTCTAAGATTTGAAAGCGTCAATGCATTTTCACTTTGGTCAGGAAATGGTGTTCCAAAATCATAAGAATCATATTCGGTATCAGCTATAGTCAGGACATTAGCCTTATTATAACCATAATAAATAATTGTATCATCGTTAGGAAAAGATTTTTTAAAACAATTTTCAATCAAATAAATAGTTTTATCATCTATTTTTTTAATTAATTCGCCTTCAAGACTACACTCGGCACTAACGACTCCAAAATTTGTTAAAAAAACAGGAATAGCTAATAAACCCCCAACCAAAATTACTAAAAATACTTTCTTCATAGTTTTAGATTATTTGTTATATACTTTCATTATACCAAAAAATCGCCTTTTCGGCGATTTTCTAGATGGTAGCCTCACGGGGAATTTCAGCTCCACACTCTCAAAAAATTTGTTGTTTCAAATACTAAGAATGATGGCTAAATAATTGCTTTAAAAAATCCTAAAATGTCCATTCAAAACTTGTTGCAGTTGAAATATAATATACTACTGCTCCAAGAAAACCAAGGCAATAAAAACCACCCCCACCTGCACCACTAACGCATCTTTTAACCATATTATTAAATATATTAGTTTATTCCTCGGATAAATTTTCAGGATGTCACCACCTTTTCACTTTTCCCATCTTTTGTAAGATCAAATTCACTCTGAAAACTTTTAGATAGCATATTTGAATAAATGAATTTATGTGCAAAAAACATTATATGATGATTTACATCGTCTACAGCATCCCTAGTAGCAGACATTATCGTAGGGTTAGAACTGCCATTTTTCAAAAAAATACATTTTGTAGGAGAAACTGTCAGAGCGATTAAACCATTTACCATACCTACTCCATAAAAAGCCGGCAAGGCTTGGGGCCTTATTAGTGTTACAGGGTTATCAGAGGTAATAAAGAATCTACCACATTCACTACTGTCAATAATGTGCCACTCCTTATTAAAAATAATAGGTGTTATTTTTAAGCCAAGTTCTAAAGCCTGTTTCAGAAAAAAGTCATCATTCTTTTTCCCATATTTTACTTTATAATGTTCATCAAAGTTTAAAATGCTTTGCCTGAGTTCCTCTATCTCCGCCTCGTTTTCTATATCTATTTTATCAGTAGCTTCCTTTAAAGTCCTTTTAAAATTCTCTTTATCACTTGCCATTGCCTTAAGTTGTATCTTATTAAACTCAGCAATAATATTTTTTTGTCTTTCTCTTTGTGACAAATTTCTTACATGAAGGTAGGCAATAAACTCAGCTAATATGTTATGATCCTTGTTACTTAAATCTAATAAATGGCTACCATTAATAATTTTTTCTATTATAGGTTTAGTTAACCCTTCTAACTACGAAAACATTTTTTCGATATCATCACTTTTTTTGTCAGTATTTTTGTCAGTAAAAATATAAAAATTATTTTTAGCAGCGATATTATTTACATTTACTTCAAAAGGGTCTTTGTCCCTTCTGTAGGCATATACCATGCCTTGATTCTCACTAATTGAGAAGTTTTTTAAATAAAATTGTGGCACATAATGATTTTTCATTTTTTGTTTATGAAATTGACAAACTCACTTTTTTATTTAAGTTAACACAAAAATTATTTATTTGTCTGCATTTTAGTTTACACCCATTGAAATAAAGTAGCAAACTCTGATTCTTGTGTTAAACAAAACAAAAAGTGGAGCTTTTAACTCCAACTTTTTAATGTTGTGACTCCCATCGGGAATCCCCGCCAGAGGCGGGTGCGCCTTTGGCGCAGAACCATAGATGATAATAAATTTTGGTAGACTACTGTATTGAGAATTTAAACCATTTAGTCCAAGATATTAAGAAATGAAGATTTTTTATGGCATCACTGACCCCTAGATTGCCTTAATGGAGTTATTATCTTGATATTATTTAAAAGAAAAATATAGTTTTAATGGATAATTAAGCAATATGTTCTAAATATTTAAAAAATGTTAGAATAAATCTATGATTATCGACAGCCATATCCACATTTCAATAATTACCAAGGGGGATGATAATTTTGAATTGGTAAAACAAAAGCTTTTCAAAGAGATGAGGGCAAATAAAGTTAATAGAGCAATTGTCATTCCTGATAATGAGCCAAACCCTAAATGCGCAAATCTTGATGTTGTGATTGAATTGACAAAAAACGAACCGAAATTAGCCATGATTGCCACTTTGAAAGCTCATGAAATTAATAATGGTAACTTAAAAAAAATAGAGAAACTATTTTTAAAAAAACTGGCTCTTGGTTTTAAAATCTTTCCAGGCCATGATCCAATTTATCCAACAGATAAAAGGTGGCAGCCGATTTTTAAGCTTTGTCAAAATTATAATCTGCCATTAATTATTCATACGGGAATTAATAGCGGCAATTGGTCAGTGGCTAAATATAATGACCCAAAACATATTGTAAAAGTCGCCAAGGATTTTAAAAATCTTAAAATAATTATTGCTCATTATTTTTGGCCTGAACTTGACTACTGTTTTAAAACAACGGCTGGTTTTGATAATATCTATTTTGATACTTCGGCTTTAGCTGATTTAGAAATAATCAAAGAAAGCGGTGGGATTAAAAAAATTAGAGAAATTTTAACTAAAACTATTAAACGTCGACCTAATAGTGTCTTATTTGGCACTGACTGGCCAATTGGCGATTTTAAAAAACATATCAATTTGATTAACTCTTTAGCAATCTCTGATAAAGATAAAAAAAATATCTTCTATCAAAACTCTTCTTTATTATTTCATCTCTAAAAAAAGACTCCTCAAACTGAGAAGTCTTCTTTGGTAGCCTCTGTGAGAAATAATTGGAACCAGATTATTCAAGAGTTGAAAAGTTGGCAAGAATTAAAACTATCTATTTGTTAATAAATCCCCTGGTAATCGGTCCAAAATATCCTACTGCTGGTTTAATCTTATTTGCAAGCTGAAATTTGGCCAAAGCACTTCTCGTTAAATAACCAAATAAATCAGTCTCGTTTCCTTTTGAACCGGGACCATTTTCGGTCAACATAAAACCATTATTATTTAAATATTTCTGTAATTCTTTGATGTCATCTCCCTTTGTTCCAAACTCTAAGTCACGAATAAAAATGTAACCAATCTTTTCTACTCCTTGAGTAATATCTTCTCCGTCTTCAAAAGCAATACTATCTTTAATAGTAATTATTTTATTCCATTTGTAACCATAATAATTAAAAACCTCTTCACTAACTATCCATCTTTTTTGATTATTCTGAATTAAATAAATTTTTGGTGAATTTGAATATTTAATCAACTTTCCCTCATTATTATTATCTTCTAATAAATTTCTAGTAGTAATTTCAACTCTATTTATAATCAAATCTGTAAAAGTTGCTTCAATATCATTAATTCCATCTTTATCTAAGTCAATTTTTTTGGTCTCACCAAGGGCCAAATAAATAGTTGTTGGTTCTGATTGAAAGATTAAAGTTACAACATTACCATGTAAATCAAGATTACTAATCTGAAAGCTATGAGACTGAGAAGACATTGTGGTGCTAACTATTGTATTAAAATTAGTTTGGGAAGTAATATAGGATAACACATTCACTCCTTGAGAAGTAACACTAATAATTTGACTTACCTGCCCCATACCAACACTGGCTGTTGCTTCACCAGAACCAACTGCTGGTGGCGGTGCAGCTGCTGAACCACCAGAAGACACACAAGCCCCACCAGACAAAGTATAGCCAGTATTACAAGTTGCTACTCCACAAGTCGGCCAAGCGTTATAAGTAGCGGTGTTATCAATAGCCGGACAAGTTGGAGTGTCGGCGGTTGTAAAAGTCCAAGTAGTTTCATCAGTAATACCAACATAACTATTACTCGAACTATCATCAAAGGCTGTAGCGTCTATTTGAACGTAGTAGCTGGTTTCATAATCTAAATCATCGGCTAGATCAATAGTAATAGTGGTTGAGCCTGAGCCAGAGATATCTGTTGTAACGTCAAAAACTTCAATTTCAGTATCATCACTTTTATATAAAGTAATATTACCAGATTCAGCGTCGACCGCTTCGTCAAAAGTAATTATTAAATTAGCGTCAACAGCTACCCCAGTGGCATCATCAGCTGGCGATAAATTTGAAACTATCGGGCCAGCAACATCAGCGGTCGTAAAAGTCCAACTGGTTTCGTCGGCAATGCCAGTATAGCTGTTGCTTGAACTATCATCAAAAGCCGTAGCATCTATTTGAACATAATAACTAGTTTCACTGGCTAAATCTGAAGCTGGGTTTATGGTAATAGTAGTTGAACCTGAGCCAGAGATGTCTGACGTAACGTCAAAAACTTCAATTTCAGTATCATCACTTTTGTATAAAGTAATATTACCAGATTCAGCGTCGACCACTTCGTCAAAAGTAATTATTAAATTAGCGTCAACGGCTACCCCAGTGGCGTCGTCGGCTGGAGAAAGAGTTGAGGCTGTTGGGCTAACAGTATCTTCAGTTGTAAAATTCCACGATTCATTGCCTGACATACCTGAGTAATCATTACTAGACAAATCCTCAAAAGCCCCTGAATCAATATTTAAATAGTAATCTGTTTTTTCATCTAGTGTAGTATCAGGATTAATAGTAACGATCGCACCACTAATCGTAATTTTTGCATCATCAGCTGCTATCGTCTCTACAATTGAATCATTAGACAACTTTTTAATATAAACATTTTTTTCAGTCACTGCCTGCATGTCTTTATCAAAAGTGATAACTAGATTGTCATTAACACCCACCCCCGTCGCACCATCAATGGGTGATAAAGTACTCACTCCCGGATTAATCGTGGCCAACTCATTTATTTCCGGTGCAGTTAATGCCCGATCGTACAAACGAAGCTCATCTAAGCCACCATCAAAATAACGAGATGCGGATGGAGAAGATCCCATTCTAAACCCCAAAGTACCATCATTCATTACTAAGGTTGGATCAGATTGGGTTCGGTCCAAACTACCATTGATATAAAATTTTACATCTGAACCGTCCCATGTTACTGCCACATGTGTCCAAGTATCTAACGCCAAATTAGTCGTTGATTCAAAATCATTGGAGTTAGAGTCATCATGGATCATTAACGCAATTTTTTGTTTTAAAGCATCCTGCCCCAGAGAGCCAATCCGAAAACACATTGTCGTATTAGTCACGTCCCCACCAGGCGGAGCCTCATCACATAAAATATTATGAATATAGGAATCTCCAGACGCACCCCAGTTATCAGGATATACCCAAGTTGACACTGAAAATGCGTTACCACTAAAGTTAATATCGCCAATACCCGTTACCTCATCATCTGACCCATCAAAATCTAGCGCATAAGGATTTGCAGCAGCCAAGGTTGGTTTTTGGCTCGATGACCACTGTGGCTTATTATTAGTCCCGCCAGCACCAGCCCTTTCACCATGATTATCACCTTGAGAATCGCATATATCCTCACTACCAACACAGGTATCATCTTCCCCCTCATCATACTTCCAATAACTAACTAAATCATCATTAATTCCTGCCCATGCTATATCTACTGGTTGTAAAAACCAGATAGCTCCAGCTAAAAAAAGAATAAATGTAACTACAAAAAATATTTGTGAAAACTTTTTATTCATAATAACTGTAATAATGATGTCATAATTATAGAAATATTATATCATAATTCTGAAATATTTATAAGATTTTAGTTTTCTATTAATAAATAGAATTTTATTATAACAAAAAATCGCCTTCTCGGCGATTTTTTAGCTGGTGACCCCACGGGGCCCGCCTACGCCTTCCGACTACACCTACGGCTTCGTCGGACAGGCCGGCTTCGGACAGGTAAAAATCTCACAACTAATCTAATTTTGGTGACCCCATCGGGAATCGAACCCGAGTTACTAGGATGAGAACCTAGCGTCCTAACCACTAGACGATGGGGCCGTAATAAAAATTAACTTTAATTTTGATCTTTCGTCAGCATCGCCCAGGACTAAAGTCCAGGGCTATATTATAAAGCCCACTAAAGTGGGCTGATTTTAACGAGGTCACCTATAAGTCAACACAACATTTATTTAGAGCAGTCCGCTTCAGCGGACTTTACTTACTAGCCCTGGACTTTAGTCCTGGGCGATCGTGAATAATTAATATTTTTTTTAAATAACAAACAAATATACAATATTTAACTAACTGTCTAACTCTTTCAAAATCTCTTTTTGTTTTCGACTTAAATTCTTCGGCGTTTTAACAATCACTTGAACCAACTGGTCTCCCCTACCCTTGCTTTGCAAATGTGGCACGCCTTTGCCTTTGATTGAAAAAACTTTACCACTTTGGGTTCCTTCTGGAATTTTTAACTTTACTTTTCCATCCAAAGTTTCGATTTCTATCTTATCACCAAGTGCGGCTTGTGTAAAGGAAATCTCTGACTTTGTAATAATATTAAAACCCTCGCGCCTAAAACGAATATCAGGCAAGACTTTTATTCTTAAATATAAATCGCCGGCACTTGATCCTCTTGGTCCAGCTTGGCCTTTTCCTTGCAGGCGAATACTTTGGCCATTATCAATTCCGGCTGGAATATCAACTTTAATATTTTCAGAATCTTTTACTGTTCCTCTACCACCGCACTGGGTACAATTTTTTTCAGCTTTTCTTCCTTGACCATTACAATCTGGGCAAACTGTCGGAAAACCAATGCCAAAACCAATACTTCTAACTATTTGTCCGGTTCCTTGGCAAGTTGAACATGTTTTGACTTTAGAACCAGGCTCAGCACCTTCACCTTTACATTTATTACAAACAACGTCTTTATTTAATTTTAATTCTTTTTCAATTCCAAAAGCAGCATCGTGAAAATCAATGGTTAAATCTGCTTCAATGTCAGAACCTTGAGCGTTATGAGAAGTTTTAGTCCTGCGCGTGCCACCACCAAATAAATCTCCAAATACATCACCCAGATCCCCCATATCAAAAGAAAAATTTTGACCACCTGCCCCACTACTTCTATAAGCATTTGCAAAATCACCAAAACCACCAGCACCAGCTTGTTCAAAATTTGAACCGAACTGATCATATTGCTTTCTTTTTTCTGCCTTACCTAAAACACCATAAGCTTCATTTACCTCTTTCATTTTAGCTTCATCGCCACCTTTGTTTGGATGATGCTCATGGGCAAGCTTATAGTATGCTTTTTTTACTTCTTCTTGAGTGGCGCTTTTAGAAACGCCGAGTATATCGTAGTAATTTTTTGCCATAATTAGGTTGTAGGTAGTAGGTTGTAGGTAGTAGGAAATTTGTATAGTCTCTACTCACTACAACCTACCACCTACTTACTATTCTGCTTTAAAACCAATTTCATCTTTAGGACTTTCAGCTTCCTCTATTTTACCAAAAGTTACTTCATATTTCTTAATATTTTCTTCTATCGCTTTAGCAATTCTTTTCAAGTGACCGGGGGTGGCAATAATCTTTCCTACTACTCTGCCCGAAGGTCCAGCAATATTTAAGAAAGTCAATAAAAAATCTTCCTTACTGTGTCCGACTTGCATTGCATTAGCATATTCTGCGCCAGGAAACTTATCTTGAATTTGAATTTGCTGTTGATTAGGTTGTTTATTATCCATATTTTTTCCTAAAAGCTATAAGCTGAAAGCTAATAGCTACATTATCCTCTAAATACTAAATAAATTATATAAACCGCATATAGTCCAACCATTGTTCCACCTTGCCAGCGTTGCAAAATATTTTTCTTTCCAATAAACATGAAAAATATTAAAAGTATGGTTATAAAAAGTAAAATTAAAAGATCAATATTTAATGGTAAGGAAAAATACAACGGTTTAATTGTTGCACTAACCCCAAGAATCCAAAATATATTAAAAATGTTTGAACCAACTATATTACCAATTGCGATATCACTTCTTTTGTGATAGGCCGCAATAGCTGAAGTTGCTAACTCCGGCAAGGATGTACCAATGGCAACAATTGTTAAACCGATTAAGGCCTGACTAACTCCGAAAAAAGTAGCAACTTTAACTGCTGCATCAACCATCATATTACCTCCAATTACTATGCCTAAGGTACCACCAATTACCATTGAGGCTGCTACATAATGCTTATAGGTCTTAATTGGATCAGCTGCCTCATCCTTAGATGAACGACTGATACCGACCGTATAATACATAAAAATTATAAAGAAAGCAAGTAAAATTAAACCATCAGCCCGACTAACAATTGATTCAGGGAGTTTATCAATAAAATAATCATTCGCTAAAATAAAGAGGACTACAACGGCCAAAAAACTAAATGGAATTTCTTTTGAAACTGTCCCTTTTCTAACAACCAAAGGATATATTAAAGCAGCAATTCCTAAAATCAACAAAATATTAGAAATATTACTACCAAGCACGTTACCAATTGCAATATCATTGCTTCCCCTGAAACTAGCAAATATATTTACCACCAATTCAGGCAGTGACGTTCCAAAGGCAACAATTGTTAAACCAATAAATAAAGGTGATAAGCCAAATTTTTTGGCAATTGATGAAGCGCCTCGAACTAAAGAGTCAGCACCATAAATTAAAAGGGCTAGGCCAATAACGAAAAAACTTACAGTGATTAAGATGGAAAGCATAAATTTTAATTACTAATTATATGCTCTTATTATAACAGATGTAGTAAGGCGGGGCTAGCGCCCCGCTTTACTTACTTGCCCCGCCGAAGCCCAAATAAAATGAGGGCGTAGGCGGGATATCTAAGCATCTTATTTTTTGTCTTCTTCTTTCTTGTCTTCTGTAGATTCCTCGACTTCACCTTCTTCAACCTTTTCTTCATCTTTAGAGGATGGACCCTCTTCGCCTTCTGCCTTGTCCGCCGTAGCTTCAGCGGAGGCGGATTGTTGATCTTTATACATAGCTTCCCCAATCTTTTGAGCAGCAGTACTTAATTCCTCTGTTCGTTTCTTTATTGCCTCAATATCATCGCTATCTTTAATTTTCTTAACTTCTTCTAATTTTTCTTCGATTTCCTTTTTTTCTGCTTCTGGAACTTTATCACCAGCGTCTTTTAATGCTTTTTCAGTACTAAAGACAAGGGATTCAGCCATATTTCTAACTTCAATTAAATCTTTTTTCTTTTTATCTTCATCAGCATGACTTTCAGCATCTTGTTTCATTTTTTCAATTTCTTCTTTGGAAAGGCCAGATGATGCTGTAATGGTAATTTTTTGTTCTTTACCAGTTCCCTTATCTTTAGCTGAAACATTCAAGATACCATTAGAATCAATGTCAAAAGTTACTTCAATTTGAGGCATACCTCGTGGAGCTGGTGGAATACCATCCAAAATAAATCGACCCAAACTTTTGTTGTCTGATGCCATTGGTCGTTCACCTTGCAACACATGAATTTCTACACTAGGCTGATTGTCCGCAGCAGTTGAGAAAACTTGTGACTTTGATGAAGGAATGGTTGTATTTCTTTCAATCAATGGAGTTGATACGCTACCTAGAGTCTCAATACCTAAGGTTAATGGAGTAACATCAAGAAGTAAAACATCTTTTACATCCCCTTGAAGTACGCCAGCTTGAACTGCTGCACCAATTGCCACAACTTCATCAGGGTTAACAGTCACGTTTGGCTTTTTACCAAAAAATTCTGCAACTACTTTTTGAACTAATGGCATTCGAGTCATACCACCAACTAAAATTACTTCTTCAATATCTTTGGTTTCAAGTTTGGCATCCTTTAAGGCAGCCTTGCATGGTTCTAAAGTCTTTTGAACTAAGTCACCAATAAGCTCTTCGAGTTTTGATCTGGTCAGTTTCATTACCAAATGTTTTGGACCTGAAGCATCAGTAGTAATAAACGGCTGATTAATTTCTGTTTCTTGAGCAGTTGAAAGCTCAATCTTTGCTTTTTCTGCAGATTCTTTAACTCGTTGCAAAGCAAGAGTATCATTGCCTAAATCAATTCCTTGATCTTTTTTGAATTCGCTAATAATCCATTCAATCAATACTTGATCGAAGTCGTCGCCTCCTAAATGAGTATCGCCATTGGTTGATTTTACTTCAACTGTGTTTTCCGAAATGTCCAAAATTGAAACATCAAAAGTTCCACCACCAAGATCATAGACTGCTATTTGCTGACCCTTTTTCTTATCAAAACCATAAGCTAAGGCAGCAGCAGTTGGCTCATTAATAATTTGTTTAACATCAAGTCCGGCAATCTTTCCGGCATCAATTGTTGCCTGACGTTGAGAATCGTTAAAGTAAGCTGGAACAGTAATAACTGCTTCAGTAATTTTTTCACCAGTTTTTGCTTCAGCATCAGCCTTAAGCTTCTGTAAAATCATTGCTGAAATTTCTTGTGGTGTATGCTCTTTACCATTCATCAAAACTTTAACGCCTTCACCACCTTGAACGATTTTATAAGGCATTAGTTTTACGTCTTTTTGAATTTCTTCATCATTCCATCTGCGACCAACAAGTCGCTTAATGGAAAACAAAGTATTTTCCGGATTAGTAACCCCTTGACGCTTGGCCAGCTGACCCACAAGTCGCTCACCAGATTTGTTAATTGCTACCATTGACGGAGTAGTTCTAGAGCCTTCGGCGTTTTCTAACACTTTTGGCTCGCCACCTTCAACAATAGCCATAGCTGAGTTTGTTGTACCTAAATCGATTCCTAGAATTTTTGACATAGTATTTGTTATTTATTATTAATTATTGACTAAATCTTATTTAAATGATACATTAGTTACGCTAATTTTAACCTCCTGAAATACAACGGAAAGGATATACAATGTCAGAAACAGCAGAAACGGGAACAGCAACGGTTGCTCAAGCAGTGAAAGGGATACTAGAAACAATACTTGGTCAACCTCTTAGTGAACTTGTGGAAGATCCAGAATCCGCAATACTTGGCGCTATCAAAGTTGACTCTCTGGATTTCACAGACTTGGTGCAGAAACTAGAAACTGAGTTGGACATCATTTTTGAGGACGATGAATTCGATCACCTCGACCCGGATAACGTTGGAACACCGTTTGGCGAAATCACAGTCAGACAGCTCATCATATTCTTCGAGAAGAAAGTCAAGGCCAAAAACGGCGAGTGACATCTCCTTCGTCGAACCAACATCCCATCACGCTCTTTGCTCACTTACTCGCCTAGGACGTCGGCCTCCCGATTTCCTAGGTTTTTTACTTTTTATTTATTTTAATTTTAATGGTCTTTGGTTTTGTAATTTCAGCTTTAGGAATAGTTATCTTTAACATTCCTTCAACTGACTCAGCTTCTGCTTTGTCTGAAACTACATGAGTGGGCAAGGCAACTGATCTAAAAAAACTGCCAGATCTAACTTCTTTTCTATAATAATTTTTATCATCAACAACTGACTCTTTCTTGGTTTCACCCTTTATGCTTAAAACATCATTTTCAATAGAAATCTCAACATCTTCTGGATTAATACCAGCCAAAGGTGCTTCAACCACAACTTCTGTTTCAGTTTCATATACATCAATGGCTGGGGAAAATCCTTGACCACCGTGTTCTTGCATAAATTTTTCCATGTCCATTTCATTGAATGGTTCAAGAAACGGACTCCATTTTACGATAGGCATAATGTTTGTTTCCTTTTATAGTCCCCTCTAACAAGTAGAGGCGAGCTAAATTATTTTTTATTTGAGTTAGGAATTAGGAATTAAGAATTAGGAGACTTAACTTAGCAACCATAATTCATAATTCATAATTCTTGATTCCTACTTAGTTACTTTCACCTGTGCCGGATTAATAACCTTGCCATGCAAAGTATATCCAGATTTGACTTCTTCAAATACAACATCTGTTTCAAAATCTTCATTTTCCTCGTGAACTAATGCTTCATGAAATTCCGGATTAAACTTCTCTCCTACAGTTTTTATTTCTTCAATTCCAAAATTTCTTAAAAAATCTTCGAATTGCTTTTTAATGTGAGAAAAACCTTGTACCCATTCCACTTCTTGCTGATCTTTAGGTATATGTTTTAAAGCCAATTTAAAATTATTAAAAATTGGGATCATTTCAGAAACTAAGGTAGCATTGGCAAACTGTATTACTTCTTGCTGACGTTTTTCATTATCTTTTTTAAAATTGGAATAATCAGCCCTAGCGCGTTTCCAACCATCGAGATATTCTTGCGCTTTTTGCTTGGTGAGTTCTAACTCTTTATTTATGTTTTTATCGTCCATTATACAGGAATTATGAATTATGAATTAGGAATTAGGAATCTTGCCTAATTCATAATTCATGATTCATGATTCATTCTCCTATAAACTATTTATTAATTCTTGGCTATATTTAATCAAACTAACATTATTTTGATAATCCATTCTTGTTGGTCCTAAAATTCCCAAAAGCCCACTATCTTTTTTATTTTTATATCTGCTAATAACTAAACTACAATCCTGACCAAATGGATTATTAGCACCAATATATATTTCAACGTCAGTTTTAATATCGTTAAAAATTTTAGCAACAGCCTTATCTAGATGATCAATCACTCGGCTTAGGTTATAAACTAGTTGATGCTGTTGAAATTCAGGCTGGGAAAACAAGTTAGAAATCCCAGTATAATAAAAATCTCTATCAGAAAAAGCGACAAAAACAGCACCATTTGAAAATTCAGCCATACCTTTTGCTAATTCTTTAGTCACTTGAGGCTCAAACTTTTGAAAAGACTTAATTATATTATCAAGTATTGCTTGCTCTTTTTGACCCAATTTTAAATCTTTTGAAAAATTTTCAACAAAGAATTGATAGCCCTTTTCGGTCGGTACTCGGCCAGCTGAGGTATGAGGATGATAAATATAACCCTCTTGCTCAAGCCCTGCCATTTCATTACGAATTGTGGCTGAACTAAGCTGAAATTTACCAGATTCAGTAATATGTTTAGAACTTACCGGTACAGCGGTTTTAATATATTGAGAAGCTATTGTTTTAAACAAATCTTGTTGTCTGATATTCATATTCTTTGATTAGCCCCGTTAGAAATCTATTTCTAAACTGAGTTGGCACTCTCTACCTTAGAGTGCTAATTTCATTTTAAACAGATTTAAAAATGTTGTCAAGTCTTGTACTGTTGCAGAGTTAAAGTTACCTTTTGTGGATAAATATTAGTTAATGATAGTAATAGTGTTGAAGCTATCTTTTGTTGAGGTGTTAATCTATTCATACCGTAACCTTGATGTTTTCTTTTGGTGTTGTAGTGGTGTTGCCATAGGTTGTATTTAAATTGCATGGTCATTTTATTGTCGTGATAGGAACAGTATTTCCAGTAGAATTCTCTTTTAAGGGTTTTATGAAATCTTTCAATCTTGCCATTCTGCTTTGGAGTGTATGGATCGTTTTCAATTATTTCGATACCTATTGAATTACAAAATTCAACTAATTTTTTACCATATCTATTATCCACGCGAATACGTTGAACCCTGAAAGGAACATTTTTAAGAAGGTGTTTAACAAAATCAATGGCATTGTCTGCTGTTTCACGATCATAGATTCTGCCACAAACCCAGCGCGAACAGTCATCAATAGCATCAAAATGGACTATTTTTCTTGATCGACCAAAAGGATAGCAACCATCTAGCTGAAGCTCTTCTCCGGGTGTATCTAAACAGTAAAGCGTGGGTTCTTGCTTCCATCTTTTGTATTCAGTTGTGTATCTGACTTTTTCTCGTTTCAGTATTCGCCAAATCGTGGTTGGATGCAATTCAATGTCATATTGGTCAAAAAGCTCTTCCGCTAGGTTAATTGGGCCTAGATCAGGATGCTTAATAGCTATTAACTTTACTTTTTCGACTACTTCTTCTGGAGTCCTGTTGAAGGGCGTAAAATTCCTAGGTCCTGACTTCTTGGGCATTAAGGCTGATTCGCCTTCTCTGATATACCTGGCCTTGAGCCTAGAAAAAGATTTCGCGTGCATTTTTAGGAATCTAGCCCCATCTTTACACTTGATATTTCTTTCAATACAAGCGTCTAAAATACTTTTTTTCATAGCAATTAGTTCTCCTTGAGTGTTTCGTCCGATTTTTTGTGACATATTAGTGGAAGAGGATTATTATTTAAATAATCTCTCCACCATATCACATCAGAGCGAAACCCTAAAGGTAACCCCAATTGCTGCAATTGTAACATTTTAAGTCAAGTCCATAATTATTAAATAGATGAGAGAATCAAAATTTAATATAATCTATTGACAAATCAAGAGATTTATACTAATATGGTTTATTGTTGTTTCGTTCTTTAGGTAACTAACCTTGTTGAGGTAGAAACAAAAAAGGAGCTAGAGTGATGAATGAAAAAGTGAGTAATGCCTTAGCGATGGCTATTCACATTCAACATTGTGGGTATGTTGCTGCCAACAGGTACGGGTGTTCATGCGTCCAACCTTTATCTGATAAAACGATTGACCATTATTCTATTGTTGTCTTGGATCCAAGACAACGATCGCGCATTCTTCGGAGAAAGAGAGTTATTGGGAAAATCTCCTCATTTAGCAAGAATGGTCCTTGGACTATGCATGTCGCCAGTATTGATTGCGTGGCTGTTGTCGAGAGGCTGTGTGAGTCTATAAACAAAGAGACTCACATAAGCATTGAAGTAAAGACTGCGTGCGGGACGACGGCTATTAAGAAATGGCAGAGGCTTAATCCCTGGGTTGATATGGAAGCCTAGTTTTCTCAGGGGGAGGGGTAATATCACACGACAGTTCTTTGTGTCTCAGTGCTACGGTGCTGGGACTTTTTTTGTCAAAAAACTGCCAATTAAGGCAGTCTTATATAAAGTTCTAATAATCTATTTTAATTAAGGCAGGATCTGGCTTTCAAGAAGTCAGCGGAAGTAGGCGAGTCACCTTGAATTATTTGATTAGCTCTTTGTTCACCTAACTTTTCAGTAAAACATTTTCCCATTTCCGGTGTAATTTCTGACGGTAAATCAGAGGGCTCTATTCCCAAAGCTTCTAGCTGAGCTTCTTGTTCCTCATTAAGTAATGGGTTTTTGTCGATATTATCAATTTTTAATTCAGCATTTCCAGTAATTACTTTGATTGCAGAAATTGGTGATATACCGGTTGGCATTAATGGTTTTAGATTCAATGGATCGGCAATCCAGATGTAGGTTAAAGCAATTAAAATAATAAAGAAAATAACACCTAGAACCACAAAGAATATATTGATGATTTTTAGTAGTATTTTCATATTGATATAATTATATCAGAAAATTGTTTTTTAGGAAATGTTTTTCAGAAGTAGTCAAATATTGCAGATTTTTTGACTTTTAATTTTGAAGAAAGTATTATTATTAGTTTTAAGATTGAATCATCTTTTTAATTAAATCGTTTCTTTGATTCATACTTAAGGCATGCAAGATAACAACAATAATGTTATTTTTTTTCAAAGCAACTGTCCTTTGGGCTTCAACTAAAAAGCCGGTTTTTGAAGCTTCAACACCAAACTGTTGCAGGCTGTAATTTCTATCCAAGACTTTTATGGTTTTTAATTCTTTTTCAATGGTTGTGGCTAAAATATTATAGTCTTTTAGATTTTGTACTTCAATAATTTTTGGATTGGAAAAAGCCAAATAAGCCATCTTGGCCATTTCTTTTGCCGTTGTTACATTATGGGCATCAAGACCTGACGGATCGTAAAACTTTGTTTTAGTTAAATTGAGTTCCGTTGCTTTTTCATTCATTTTTACGACAAACTCAGCTCGATTTAAACCAGAAGCATCAACCAATACTATTGCTGCCTGGTTTGATGAGGAAACCAACATTGCAACCCAAAGATCATATATACTGACAACGTCTCCAGTAGCTAAATCTACTTCGCTGGTTGAATCATCACCAGCCAGTTTTTTGGGGTAGTCAATTTGTTCCTGAGTAATTTCAACTTGTTTGTTCCAGTCAGGGCTAGTGTCCAAAAAAACCAGCGCAGTCATTAATTTTGAAAGAGAGGCCAGTGGTAAAATTTGATCAGTGTTGTAGCCAGCAGAAAAATTTTGGCCATCAAAACTGACATAAGCAATGTCATCAAATGTAGTGTCATGAACAATTTGGTTTTGGTTCATTGAAATTTGAGCCAGATCTTCATTACTTATGCCAAGACTTTTGGTGCGCATCAGGCTATATGCGGCTTGTCCGTCTTTCATGTAGTAACGCAAACCATCAATCGGGTCAACATACCATGCTTCGCCGTGTTCGTTGACTTGAAGTAAAATTCTGCCTTTAAGCCGGTTGACTAAACTTTTATTGAAAGCCTGCCCCTTTTTGGTTGGAATTTGAGCTAGATCGCTATTGGTTATACCAAGGCCTTTGGTTTTCATTAGAAAATAAGCTTCATTGCCGTCTTGAAGATAGTAGCGCTCCAAAGATACAGGGTCAACATACCAGGCTCGACCATAGCTTTCAACTTGGAGCAAGATTCTTCCAGCTAAATTTTTTGCCATTTCATTTTCGACCGCTTGGATTGTTTCAAGAGGAAATAGAAGCCAGAAAGTTAAGATTAATAAAATAATTATTTTTTTCATAGTAATGTTAGTATAACAAAAAATCGCCTGCTAGGCGATTTTTTAGATGGTGGGGGCGACCACCCCCTCCGTCCCGCTTCGCGGGACACCTCCCCCTCTAAAAGGGGGAGGGTCTGGGTCAAGATGGAGTTAAAATAATAGAGGAACATCTAAAGCAAGTTCCTCCCCCTTAGTAAGGGGGAGGGTAGGGAGGGGGTGGTTAACTACAACACAAATTGAATCAATCTTCACTTTATCCTAATTCTTTATTCAATTAATTAAAAAAAATAAAGAACAAAGCGGGGACGACGCGACTCGAACGCGCGACCTTCTGCGTGACAGGCAGACGCTCTAACCAACTGAGCTACGCCCCCGCTTTGTTCTTTATTTTTAATGAGATAACCAACTGCCTGCCCGCCGACCTGCCCACCGAAGTCTCGACGGAGGAGGGAGCCGTCAGGCGTAGGCGGGAGCTACGCCCCCACCATGAAATCTTTTTGTTTTTGAAAGATTATTTTTTTACTTCTTTGATAATAGCTTCAAAAGATTTTGGAAGTTTTACTGCAAGTTCTGACAATACCTTTCGGTCTAATTCTATTTTATTGACTTTTAGCAAATTAATAAATTTAGAATAAGTAAGGTCATGTTTTCTACAAGCAGCATTGATTTTTATTTGCCACAAAGATCGGTTTACTCTTTTTTTCTTTCGACGGTCAACAAAAGCATGAGCACCAGCTTTAGTTACGGCAGTCTTAGCTAAGCGAATAGTCTTTTTTCTGCCCCATTTAAAACCTTTGGCGTCTTTAAGTAAACTTTTTCTTCTGGCAACATGGCTTGTTCCTCGTTTAACTCTCGGCATATATTTAGCTTAGTTAGCTTAGTTAGCTTCATTAGCTTCTTAGTTTTTAGGTATTTACCTAACAAGCTAATGAAGCTAAAAGCTAAAAGCTAGAATTATGAATAAGGTATTTGGCGTCTAATATTCTTTTCATCCGATTTGGCAATTGATTTGTCGCGACGCTTGCGTCTACCAACTTTACCACTATCTCGGGCATTAAAATGATCCTGACCAGCATGTTTGGTCATAAGCTTGCTTTTCTTATTTTTTCCAGGGTTAGTTACTCTAATTTTTTTTGCTGTAGTTTTGTGAGTTTTTAATTTCATATTCTAGGTTATTAGGTTATTAGGTTATTAGGTTTCAGGTTTTTATCTCCTAAAAATTTAAGAAGCTAAAAACCTACAACCTAAACTAAAAAACAGCGTTTGCTGATAATTGTAATATTACCTTATTGTTTCTTTACAATCAAGGCGAATAATTTTCCACCTTGGATATTTACCGGTTGTTCAACTATTACAGGTGTGGTTAGGCCAACGGTTATAATAAATTTATTTATAATAGCTCTTGCTAAATCTTTATGCTGTCGTTCTCGTCCGCGCAAGATAATCTCTAGTTTTACCTTATTATCCTGATTAAGAAATTTTTCAGCTTGTTTCATTCGTACGTCTTTGTCATGATCGCTTATTCTTAAAGAAAGCCTTATTCCTTTTACTTCAGTCTTTTTCTGGCTGGCTTTTTCTTTTCTTCGATCTTTTTCTTCTTGGTATTTAAGTTTACTATAATCAACAATTTTTGCAACAGGTGGCTTGGCTTTTGGTGAAACTTCGACTAGATCAAGCCCTAACTCTTTAGCCATTGCCAAAGCTTTTACTGTATCAACAACGCCAACGTTCTCTCCAGTCTCATCAATAAGTCTAAGTTGTGGCGCTTTAATATATTGATTAGTTTTGTGTTGTTTTTGTTGTTCTTTTTTATAATTTGGTTTTCTACGTGAAATTCTCATTGTTTAGCTTGGTTAGCTTCATTAGCTTAATTAGTTTTTAGGTATTTGCCTAACAAGCTAATGGAGCTAAAAGCTATAAGCTAGGCTGGTGGAGATGAGGGGATTTGCACCCCTGTCTAGAAAAAGATTCAAAGCAAATTTACAGACTTAGCTAATTTTTAATCTTGACTACATAGGTATAAAATTAGCAAAACCCTATAAGTCAAAGCCTCTGTTGCTTAGTAAATTAGCGAGACAATAATTTATTGCAGCCTAATTATGACACCAGGAACCGACTATTAGGCATCGTCGGGCTGATGGCTTCGGATTTTAGGCCAAAGCAGGTGCTAAAGCGAGTGAGCTAAAAGCTCCCTGTACCTTAGCGACAAATGATTTTGCATTTGTATGATGGAATTTTGATATTAGCGAGCTAAAAATCCAACGCTCGATCTGAATACTCCAAAGCTAGATTCTATCGATTATAGGCATCCCCGTATTTAACAGTTCACAGTTAACATTTAACAGTTCACTATCTTTTAAGTTTACGTCCGATTTCACGGTCAGTTTCGCGCTTTTTAATGGTTTCTCGCTTGTCATACTTCTTTTTTCCCTTGACCACAGCGATTTCTAATTTAATCAGACTTCCTTTAGTATATACAGAAATAGGTAGAATTGTCAAGCCTTTTTCTTTATTTTTTCCCTTAAGGTAATCAATCTCTTTTTTTTTCAATAGTAATTTTCGGCGCTGATTTGGTTGATAATCTTTTTGAACAGATGTTGCTGGTCTATAGGGTGATATATGAACATCAACTAACCAGACCTGATTTTCACCGTCAATGCTTATATAACTTCCTTTTAAATTTATTTGACCAAGTTTAGTTGATTTAACTTCTGGTCCTGACAAAGCAACCCCAGCCTCAATTTTTTCCAGGACTTGGTAGTCGAACAGTGCTTTTTTGTTAGTAGCAAGCGTTGGCATATTTACAGTATAGCATATTTTGTTGACGGTTTTAATGATTATTTAGTATAATTTATAAAGCTAGTAAGTGAATCAAGTAAATCAAGCTTGTTCACTTAGTTTACTTGTTCACTTGATTTACTTAATTTATGGAAGATAAAAATTTAAACATTAACATTTCAACGGTAACCGTTTTAAAAACAGTTGGTATTCTTTTAATTTTGGCTTTTGCTTGGTTTATACGCGACATTATTTTACTACTTTTTATTTCTATTATTTTTGCTGCCGTAATTGATCCAGCTGTTACTTTTTTAGAAAAGAAAAAAATACCACGAACGGTCGGGGTTCTTTCAATTTATTTATTTTTATTTTTATTTTTTGTTTTAGTAATTAGGCTAATGGTTCCGCCGATTGCTGAGCAGGTTAAGTTATTATCAGATAATTTTCCAGACCTTTGGGATAAAGTAATGCAAAATTTTAATGCTGTAAGGGATTTCTCTGTTGAAAGGGGATTGACTGACAATATTCAGCAAGGTTTAAAAGGTTTGGAATCAACCTTAGAAACTGCGAGCAAAGGAGTTTATTCTTCAATCATCGGAGTCTTCCAGAGTATAGTTAATTTTTTGGTAGCTTTGGCGATAATTTTTTATCTTGTCGTTCAAAAAAATGCTCTTGGTAAATTGCTTAATGCAATTGCACCAGTTCAATATCATGATTATCTAATCGGCCTTTTTTCCAGGATTCAAAAAAAGATTGGTGACTGGGCATGGGGTCAATTACTTTTAGGTTTGATTATTGGTGTTTCTACTTTTATAGCTTTACTCTTCTTTTTACCAAAATATGCATTAGTTCTAGCCTTGGTTGCTGGTGCCACAGAACTTATTCCTTATCTTGGTCCAATTCTAGCGGCAATTCCAGCAGTATTTCTAGGTTTTACCGTTCCACCTTTTTCAATTGGCCGAGGCTTAATGATACTAGCCTTGTATGTAGTCATTCAACAATTAGAAGAAAAGGTTGTCGTACCAAAGGTTATGGAAAGAAAGGTTGGTATAAATCCAGTCGTGATTATTATTGTGATGTTGATTGGTTTTAAAGTTGCTGGTATAATAGGATTAATATTAGCAATACCGGTAACAACTGCAATCGCAATTGTATTTGGAGATTTCTTGCAAAAATCAGAGCTTAATGGGACAAAAGAAAAAATGGATAGTGATGATAATTAGCAACTAAAAAATAGTTAAATAGTTTATTCTTAATATATAAATTCATATGGCTTATCCTGTGACTAACAAAGTAGCCCAGACCGACAGTACCAAGTCTACCAAAGGTGGTGGAGAGAATGGTTCATGGCTCAAAGGATTAATTACCTTGATAGTAGTTCTAGTGATTATTGGTGGTGGAGTTTATTTTATTGCTGGCTATACTGGTATGGATAATTTTTTGCCTGGTATTGGATCTAAAAATGTTACGTTTGAAGCCAAATGGCAGGCAGTATTTTTGACTAATGGTCAGGTCTATTTTGGCCAAGTTGAATCAATTGATTCAGATTTTATTTCTTTAAAAAATATTTATTATCTCCAAGTGATAAATTCGCAAACCTCTATTGGTCAGCCACCTGATGTTCAGACTCAACCAGAACAACGATTGACTTTGATTAAATTGGGTAATGAAATTCATGGACCAAGTGATGCCATGATGATAAATCGCGATCATGTTGTAATTATTGAGGATTTAAAGGATGATTCACGGGTGGTTCAGGCAATTGCTGATTATTTGAGTAAACCAGCTACTGAGTAATAATATTTCGATAATTATATTTTTACCCCCCACCTTAGTTTAAGGTGGGGGGTTTCTTTATAAGGAAATTTTTAGTATAATATAACTAGATTATAATAATATTTTAAACAAAATGTCTAAAAAAATTGTTTTTTCTTTCTTTATAATTTGGGCAATTTTTGGTTTTCTATATCCCTTAGAGCTTATGGCCAGGATGGAAAGTGCAAATTATGTTATTTGGGCTGATGTTTTTAATTCCGGTGGATCTGAAGACAGCAGTTCAGCTAATTATGGTTTGCAAGATTCAATTGGCGAAGCAATAATTCTTTCTGCTACTTCCACTTCAGCTACATATGGCATCAAAGCAGGTTTTCGCGAAATGTATCCAGATCAATATATAACATTTGCAGTAAGTAGCAATTCAATTGATCTGGGTGCTTTGTCAGACTCTGCCGTATCTTCTGCTAGTCATACTATGACTGTTGATACTAATGCACCAAAGGGTTTTACTATCACGGTAACTGGCTCAACTTTAACTTCTGGTGCAAACACAATTAATGCCGTTGGAGCAGTTGCTGCTGCCAGTAGTGTTGGGACTGAACAGTTTGGTATTAATTTAATGGCTAATACCACACCGAGCGTTGGAGCTGACCCAGCAGGTACTGCTCCGATTGGATCGTCGGCTAGCCAATATGACACGGCTGATTTGTTTGCTCTAAATAGTGGGGACACTGTGGCCTCGGCGTCTAATGATATTAACTCAACTGTTTTTACAGTTTCTTATATTGCTAATATTGCCGCTGGTACTGATAGTGGTACTTATACTACCACTTTAGTTTATGCTGCCACTGCTAATTTTTAAAGTTAATAATGAAAAAATTTAGTATTATATTTTTTATCATTTTATTCAGCCTGCTTTTTGGCAGTAAAGTTTTTGCAACCACAATTATTTCGCCACTGTTGGAGATAGAAACAGATCCAGGTGAATCACAAAAAGGGGTTGTAAAAATTTTTAATGAAACTGACAAAAATTTATCTTTAATTTCTAGTGTTGAAGCTTTTAGGGCGGGAGATGAAACTGGTCAGCCAGTTTATATTCCACCTTCTGAACAAAATGCATTTTTAAATTGGTTTAAGGTTGAGCAAGATTCAATTATTCTTAAGCCCAATCAAGTCGCAATTATTCCTTTTGAGCTTAATGTACCTTCGGACGCTATTCCTGGAGGATATTATGCTGTTTTATTTTGGCAAGCTGTGCCAGACAATGTCACTGATTTGGCAGTCAGCGTTGGTAGCAAAGTTGGTACTTTGATTTTTTTGAAAGTTAAAGGTGATATTTTAGAAAATGGAGAAATTGTTGAGTTTAGTACTAGCGAAAAAAGAAAGTTGTTTTTTAATTTGCCTTTAAATTTTATTACGCGTTTTCAGAATAATGGAAATATTCACTTGCAACCTAGCGGAACAATTGAACTTAAAAATTTTGTTGGCCAGACAGAAGTTTTAGAGATTAATTCTGCTTCTCGGTATGTTTTGCCTGATAGTATAAGGCGATTTGATACTGTTTGGGGTCAAGAGTCAACAGGGAATGGTGTTGGGCAAAAATTTATTGCTTCATTAAAAAATGAAATAAATTATTTAGCTTGGGGGCGCTATACAGCAACTTTAAATTTAAGTTATGGCATAGACGAGGTTCACGATGTAACTAATCAACTAAGTTTTTGGTTTATTCCTTGGCGCTTATTGCTTATTATATTTTTAATTATAATAATGTTAATATTTTTTGTTCGATTAAATTCAAAAATAAATAAATTAAAAAGAAGAGTTAATACCAAACAACAAATAAAGAATCAAGATGAAGATGACGAGTAAGAAATTTTTTTATCTTAGTTTTGCTGCCACTTTTAGTTTGGGATTAATTTTTCTTTTTTTTGTTTCACCTTCGGTCCAAGCACTTAATGTCAATGTAAATGCCACTGTAGGTACTGCGAATGTTTGTGGTGATGGTACGGTCGGTGGAGCTGAAGTCTGCGATGACGGCAACACAACCAGCTGTGATGGCTGTAAGGATGATTGCACTCGGGTAGATGGTTCGTGTATTATTGATGGAATAATAGAGTGTGGTGAAGCTTGTGAAACCGCAACTGATTGTGCTGCTAACGGCTTAACTCCTTGTATTAATTGTCTCTGTGGTGTTCCTTGTTTTTTAGCTGGTACAGAGATTTCTCTACCGGGAAATCAAAGCAAGTCCATTGAAGAAATAAATGTTGGTGATTTCGTCCTATCTTATAATGAAAATATTTCATCACTTGAGACATCATTAGTTTTGCAAACTTTTGAGCATAAAACTAGTAATTATTTAGTAATCAATGATGACTTAAAAGTTACAACTGAGCACCCTCTTTATGTTAATAATCAATGGCTGGAAGCTGGCGAAATTAAAGTTGGTGATAAGCTTTTAAAACAAAATGGAGAAAATGTAATAGTGTCATCAATTGAAAGTGTGATTGATGACGTTTTGGTTTATAATCTAGAAGTTGATAAAAATCATAATTATTTTGCGCAAGGTTATTTAGCTCACAATAAGGGGGAATGCATGCCTAATTGTATAGGCAGGCAATGCGGCCCTTCAAACTGTCCAGGGATCATTTGTGGTATTTGCCAAGCAGGCCAAGACTGCATCGGTTTTCAGTGTGTTTCAACCTGTGGTAACGGAGTATCTAATCCGGGTGAAGAATGTGATGATGGTAATAATAATAATGGTGACGGTTGTTCCTCTGTTTGTCAGCTTGAAGGAGGTTGCGGAGATGGTATTCTAGACATTGGCGAGGAGTGTGATGATGACAATATTACGTCTGGTGATTGCTGTTCGTCAATTTGTAAAATCGAGTTGCATATTCGTGACGTGACAGTTAATCCCATTGGTAATAGTTCTGCTACGATAAATTGGACAACTTATAGTTGGCAGGGTGGTACTTGCCAAGCAGTTGCCACTAACTCAACTCTAGATTGGGGTCAAGACAATCCTCCAACTGAAGGTATTGTTAGTTTGTCTGGTTCAAATTACAGCCATCCAATAAACAGCCTACAGACTGCAACAGTTTACAATTTTATAATTACCGCTGCCAAAGGTACTTTAACCGATATTTATAATAGTAGTTTTTCAACATCTGGACCCGGTGAAATTTGTAATAATGGAATTGATGATGACAATGATGGCTTAATTGATTATTTAGATACTGATTGTCCTTGTGAAGCAATTTATAACTGTGGTGAGTGGCAACCAGCAGAGTGTCCAGTATCAGGAGTTCAAACTCGAATCTGTGACTGGACCAACAGCGCTGTTTGTTGGAACTCGAATCCAGCTCCGTCTACCAGTCAAACATGCTCTCCTGGTGACTGTGAGCTTACTTGTAGCGGATCTTGTCAGTCTTTGAATATTAATTTGTGTATTTGTGAAATCAGTCCTTCGTGCTGCGGAAATGGTATTTGTGAGCCAATGGCTTCGCCCAATCCAGAGACCTATATCACTTGTCCTCAAGATTGCCATCTTGATTGTATTCCAAACTGGATTTGTGGTGATTGGGGCGAGTGTACTAATAATATAGAAACCAGGGCGTGTAATGATTCTAGAGCTTGTGGGACTAATTTAGGTCGACCTGATCAGGTGAGAGGTTGCGGCGGTAATTGCACCATTTCTTGTGCTGTTTGGCAGCGTTTAAATATTACTCAATGTGTCTGTGAAGATCTAATTCCTTATTGTGGAAACTTGATTTGTGAATTAGGTGAAACACACATTACTTGTCCGCAGGATTGTGTTGAAATTTGTATTCCTAACTGGGTGCCAACAAGTTGGAGTGAATGCGTAAATAATCGTCAGGTCAGAGGTTATGAAGATATTAATAATTGTCCTTATACTTTGATTCCACCACCGAATGAACGTGCCTGTGGCGGGGAGTGTGAAGTAGCGTGCGGTTTATGCCAACAGCTTGATTTATTAACTTGCAGTTGTTTAGTGCAAGCGCCTTGTTGTGGTGATAGAATTTGTGAAATTGACAAGGGAGAAAATGTGGTTACTTGTCCGGTCGATTGTGGTATACCACCTGATGTTAAAATTACCCTAGGTCAGTGTCTAGATGGCATAGATAACGATAAAGATGGTTTTATTGATTATCCGGCCGACAATGGTTGCTCTAGCCCTTATGATAATAGCGAGTTGAATTTGGAAGAAATTATTCAAAATATTATAGATAATCCTCAGCTTGAACAGATTAATGAGATTGCTGCGCCAGCGATCGTAGTGGCAATAGCACTTAATACATTTGCAACTTTTTCATTTGTTAATTTATTTACTTATCTTCAGTTTTTTACCACTCAGCCTTTGGGTGCCTTGTTTAGGCGCAAAAGAAAGAAGTGGGGAGTTGTTTACAATGCTTTAACTAAGGAGCCAATTGATCTAGCAATTGTTAGACTATATCAAAAAGAAAATGGTCGGATTGTTCAGTCACGTGTAACCGACAAAATTGGTCGTTATAGTTTTTTGGTCCAGCCCGGTCGTTATTACATCACAGTAACCAAACCAAAATTTAAATATCCTTCAGTTTTTCTAAAGGATGCTAAGGAGGATGTCAAATATTTAGATTTATATCACGGCACAACCTTTGAAATTACTGAACAAGATACTAGTATTATTTTTAATCTTCCCGTTGACCCTATTGAAGAGACCAAGCCAGTTGCAAAAATTATCTTCCAACATTATCTGCGAAAGATTCAGATAGTGGCAGCGTTTTTTGCAGTACCGTTGGCATTAATTTCAGTGGTAATTAGTCCAAGTCCGCTAACCTTTATTATTTTATTTGTTCATATTTTGTTATTTGCTATATTCTATCGTTTGGGTTATCAAAAACCACCAAAGAGCTGGGGTAAAGTTTTTGATAAATCAAACAAAAGACCAGTTACTAGAGCAATTGTTAGAATTTATGACAAGAAATATAATAAGTTGTTAGAGACTAGAGTTACTGATGTCTTAGGTAGATATTCTTTCTTGGTTAATAATAATGTTTATTATTTAACTGCTGAAAAAATTGGTTATGACCCTTTTAAAAGTGATGACATTTATTTAGTCAGTAAAGATAGAGAAGCCGTTGTTGGTGTTAATATTGGTTTAAGTAAATTAGAGCCTGGACAAAAATCCATTGAACAAGAACAACAAATTCCATTACCAACTCCAACACCAACACAAGAAGTGTCTGAAACTGTCAAGCGATCCATGGAGTCGCAAAGTGTTGGTAAAGAATCTTTGAATGATTTATTAAAAACTAAACAAGAGGCAGCTAAACATGCAGACGAGGGGATTAAGGATAAGGTGTTAGAAGATATTTTGCCTGAAAAAGAAATAAAAGGAAATATTAATATTGATCAAGAGCTTGATAAGTTAGACGAACCAGTTAAGTCGACGGAGTCAATTGCTACATCTGAACCAGAACAAACAGAGACTACTCCTAAAAAAGATGATGATGGATCTAATAAGCCACCGACAGAGAAGAGTATATTTGGATAATTTATCATGTAACATATAACTTATAACATATAACAAATTAATCCCTTCTATGTTACAAGTTACATGTTATAAGCTACATGTTTATGTTCAAAGAAGAAAAAAGACAATTTATTCACATTTCGCTTTTAGTTTTAGCTTTCTTTTTGAAATACCTTAATCGTTGGTATGCTATTTTGATATTTCTCGCATTATTTTTAATCGTCTTGGTTATTGTGCCACAACTCAAAGCCAAGTCACACGTTTATCGAGTGTCAGAAAATAAATACAGTCAAGGAGCGCTTTTGTATTTTTTAGTTTTGCTAATTTTAGTTTTGATATTTCCGCTTCATATTGTTGCTGTGTCTTGGGCAATTTTAGCGCTGGGCGATGGCATGGCTACTTTGATTGGAAAGAGTTTTAAAAGCTACCCGTTACCGTGGAATAAAAAAAAGACCTATGCCGGTAGTTTAGCTTTTGTATTTTTTGGTACCTTTGGTGCTTTTATTTTATTAAAATGGATGTTGCCTGAGTTAAGTATTAATCAAGCTTTTTTTCTAGGGCTAAAAACTGCGGTAGTGGCTGCAATCGTAGAAAGTCTGGCTTTAGATATTGATGATAATTTAACTGTTGCCTTGTCGAGCGCGGTAGTTTTATATTTATTGACTTAATTATATAAATAAATTTTATTAATTCCTTTTATTATGGAAAATCGTGAATGGTATAAATTATTATCGAGAGAAGGTGTTGACGTAACAACCATTTCACAAGTTGATGTCACTTTTTATGACCTTACTTGGCAGGCAATGAAAATAAAAAAAGGAGAGTTTTTTTTTACAAGCCTTAAAAATAAAAATTTTACTCACTACATAGGCACAAATCCAGATGAAGTAGCAAGATATACATATAAAAAATATTTTAATAGTCCAAAACAAATTGTTAAATATTATGAAGAAGGGAAAGTACTATTAAAAAATATTAAAAAAGATACTTTAGACTGGTCAAAAAGATTATCTAACAAATCAACTAACGAAGAAATACTCTCCGCATACAAGATTTTTCGGAAAAGCTATGAAAAAGTTTCTTATATTTATAGCATTACATCTTGGCTTGGGGTTGAGGCTTGGCAAACTGATTTTGAGAACGTACTTAATAATTTAATATTAAAAAATAATTTGGAAGAACAAAGCGAATTGATATTGTCGACAGTATATAAGCCTTGGAAAAAAACTGCTCTTATCGAAATCCAAGAGAAACTTGCTCAAGGTAGTAGCCCAAAAGATCTAGTAAAACAATATCAATTTTTAAGAAGTTGGGCTGTTGTTTGGTACAAACCAATTACGGCTGGCTGGATTAAAGGTATTCAAGCTCCGAATCAAAAAAAGGAAATACAGAAATATTCGCCAGAAAAATTGATAAAATTATTAAAACCAAATGCACAAGAAAAAAAATTTATCCAGATTGCGCCTTATTTAGTTTTTTTTAAAGATTGGCGAGACGATGTACGCAGATTTCACGCGTATCATTGGTCCTTCCTTTTTGATTTATTGGGAAAGAGATTTAAAGTTAATCGCGATGATGTTGGTTATCTAACAGTTGATGAAATTGAAAATACTCTTAGAGAAAGTATACTCGATAAAAAAATTATTGCCTCTCGAAAAAATGGCTGTATAATAACTATTGGAAAGCATGGATTATCAATGATGGCTTTTAATAACATACCAAAAAAATATAAAAATATTATTAATAGTGTTGAGAAAAAAGGACTGGAAAAAGTTGTTAAAGGAAATACAGCATATCCCGGCTTTATTAAAGGGGTAGTTAAAATCGTAAGAAGTTATCATGACATAAAACTTGTTCAAGATGGTGATATACTCGTTGCCAATACTACCCATCCTAATTATTTGCCAGCTATGAAGAAAGCCGGGGCTTTTATTACAAATGAAGGAGGTACAATTAGCCATAGTGCCATTGTTGCACGAGAATTGAAAAAACCATGCGTTGTCGGCACTAAAAATGCTACTAAAATATTAACGGATGGAGATTTAGTCGAGGTAGACGCAAATAAGGGCACTATTAAAATAATAAAAAGATAAATACCTAAAATTTGATATTCATTGTAGAAAGTCTGGCTTTAGATATCGATGACAATTTAACTGTTGCCTTGTCGAGTGCGGTAGTTTTGTATTTATTGATTTAATATATTAATTATGAATAGAGAAATTCCAACTGAAGAACCTCCAGTTGAATCACCAGATAAGCCTTCTGTTGAAGAAAAAACTATGGAGCAAGGAGCAAAAGAAGAGATTGGGAAAATGTTTGATGAAAATGAAAGTAGTACAGAAAAAGTACAAGCTGTTAAAGATAAGATAGCGTCTTTTTTAGAAAATCGTGATTTACTTGAAGAAGGTGAAGCAATAGCGATTACTCAACAATTAGATCAATGTACGAGTATTGCAGATAGAGAAGAATTTATTGAAGAAGTTTTAGGAATACTCACACCAATTATTGCTTTGCAGGAAACAAAGCCGAGGGCATTTGAGGCTGCCAGAAGGGAAACATTTGTAAGAGAAAGCAAGGTGACTGCTCTTAATGAGATTCTGTCTTATGGTGAAGGTTATTTTGAAGGTAATAATGAAGATGATAAGATTGTGCATATTCATTTTGCTCCGGCCACAACTCTTAGTGTTAATGAGAGACGAAACTTGGTAATTGATGGTTTACAAAAGTTGGCTAAAATAGTTGAAGATGACAAAACAATAAAGGAAGTTACAGCCACGTCTTGGATAGTGGCTCGAGTGCCGAGATTGATGACAAAACTTGGCTTTACCGTTAAAGGGCCAATTGATGAGGAAACTCGCGCTAGGCATTTCGAAAAAGAGAAAAGACCAGTTTCCAAAGCAGGAATGTCCAGAGATGATTTTTTAGCTGAATATATTAAAGATTAAATAGTTTTGTATTTGTTGATATAGTTATATTAAAGAATGGATGCCCGACTTTAGTCGGCTACAGTAAATGTCTATTTAAGAGTAGACTGGAGATGATCATAGTTTGTAAATAGCCCACTAAAGTGGGGCTGCCATTAATTTATTAAATTAAGAACACTAATCTAGAAGTGTTTTTTTAGTTGACAAAGGATTAATTTTAAAATAAGATAACAACTGATCGTTGTTTAAGGAGGATTTCAAGAGAACAAAAGGGAGTCTAGAATAATGCCAAAAAGTTTTGATGAAGAACAAACTGCTAGAATGCGTATAGTAGGAGCAGGACCAGGGAAGTTTACGGGACACGTGGATAGTTTCTGGGCTACGTCAGGAATTGAAGGAGTCGCGCCAAATATTCGCGTGGCTGATGCAGTTCGCTTGGTTGAAAGTAACACAGTTAGCAACAATGCTACTGGAGGCGAGCGAGTTTTTGGCCAGGCCATGGTTACTTGTATTAGAGGTGGTGAACAGATCGCGGTGGGAGTAACTGCAGGTACTGCTGTCTTTAGATACGATGGTCCAGAATTGGTAATTGACGGAAATCAAGGCGTGGTCATGTCGTCGAGCGGAGGTCATGTACGCATGGCTTCTTTAGATCTGCCGAATGCCCGTGGGATCGTTACTGCTATAGATCCTGAGCACAAACTTTTGTGGGTTATATTGACTTAGTTCCCAGTCCATTAAGGGGCTGATTTGTCTATAGTAATCCATATGGGGCACCTCTGGTGTCCCTTTTTTATCCAAAAGACTTGAAAAAAAATTAGAAATCAGCTAAACTATCTTTATATAAATATGGCAAAAGAAACTCAAAAAGACGATATTATGAATAAACTAGTCTCTCTGGCTAAGCAAAGAGGCTTTATTTATCAATCCTCTGAAATATATGGGGGTTTGAATTCTTTTTATGATTATGGTCCACTTGGAGTTGAACTCAAAAATAATGTAAAGAAAGCTTGGTGGCAGTCTATGGTTTATGAACGAAAAGATGTAGTAGGACTTGATTCAGCAATTTTGATGCATCCAAAGATTTGGGAAGCTTCAGGTCATGTCCAAAATTTTTCTGATCCACTCGTTGATTGTAAGAAATGCAAAAAACGTTTTAGGGCTGACCATTTATTAGAAGCCAAGGGAATTAAACCAGATTTAGGAACAATGAAAGATTCTCCCAAAGAGTTGAAAGAGTGCCCAGAGTGTGGGGGGGAGCTAACAGATATTAGACAGTTTAATTTAATGTTCAAGACTTTTATGGGCCCAGTTGAAGACGAAGGTTCTATTGTTTATTTGCGACCTGAAACAGCCCAAGGAATTTATGTTAATTTTTTGAATGTTAAAGAAAGCATGAGACTAAAGCTTCCTTTTGGAATTGCTCAAATTGGTAAAGCTTTTAGAAATGAAATTACACCGGGTAATTTTACTTTTCGTACCCGTGAGTTTGAACAAATGGAAATGCAATATTTTGTAAATCCTAAAGATGCAGATAAATTTTTTGAAGAATGGAAAGAATATCGTATGAAATGGTATCTTAGCTTAGGAATGAAAAAAGAAAATTTACGTTTTAGAGAACACGCTAAAAATGAGTTAGCACATTATGCCAAGAAAGCAGTTGATGTAGAATATAAAACCCCATTTGGTTGGAGTGAACTTGAAGGAATTCATCATCGTGGTGACTGGGATTTGTCGCGTCATACAGAATTTTCCGGCCAAGATCTTTCATACACTGATTTAGAGACTGGTGAGAAATTTATGCCTTTTATTATCGAGACTTCTGCTGGGGCAGATCGAAGTACCTTGATGTTTTTACTTGATGCTTATACTGAAGTTCAAGGAGGTAGGTCAACCACGACCGAGAGTGTTAAAGACGTTGAACTTGTTTTAGATTTTGCAAAGATTTTGTCACCAATAAAAATTGCTGTTTTACCATTATCAAAAAAACCGGAGTTGGATGAGTCAGCCAAAGAAGTTTTTGAAAGTTTAAAGAGAAATTGGCATTGTCAGTATGACGTAACTGGTTCAATTGGAAAAAGATATAGGCGCCAAGATGAAATTGGTACACCATATTGTGTAACCATTGATTTCGAAACTTTAGAAGACAAAGCTGTAACTGTTCGAGATAGAGATACTATGAAGCAGGAGAGGATTAAGATAGAGGAACTGAGTAGTTATTTTATTAAGAATTTGAGCTAATTTTCAATTTTGAATTTTAAATTTTGAATGAATTTCGAATTTTTAATATTAAAAATTGATTCAAAATTATAAATTTAAAATTTTTTGTCATGTACAAAAAGACTAAATTAAAAAACGGATTAACTTTAATAACAGCACCGCTTAAAGAAACCAAAGCGGTGACTGTTTTAGTTTTACTTCCAGTTGGCTCACGCTACGAGAGCAAAAATATAAATGGTGTTTCTCATTTTGTTGAGCATTTAATGTTTAAAGGGACTAAAAAACGCCCAACCAGTCTGGACATTACTAAAGAGCTTGATTCAATTGGCGCTGAGTTTAACGCTTTTACTGCCAAGGATCATACCGGTTATTATATTAAAGCCGCTGCTGAACATATTGAGTTAGCTTTTGATATTCTTTCTGATATGCTTTTAAATTCTGTTTTTGATAAGGCAGAGATTGAAAAAGAAAGGGGAGTGATTATTGAAGAAATTAATATGTATCAAGACAATCCTTTAATGTATTTGTCTGATTTATTTGAGCGAACTATTTTTGGCGATAATAATTTGGGTTGGATGATTTCGGGACCAAAGTCAGTCATTAAAAAAGTTTCACGACGCGAGATTCTAGACTATAAAAATAAACATTACAAACCAAGTAATATTATTTTAACTATATCGGGCAGTTTTAAAAAGCCTCAGATTGAAAAATTAGTTAAAAAATATTTTTCTAGTAATGGTAAAAATACAAAGATAACAAATTTTCCAAAAGTTAAGATCAATCAAATCAAACCTAAAGTAAATATAATGTTTAAAAAAACAGAACAAGTTCAGCTTGGTTTAGGTCTACCGGCTTATTCTTTGCACGACAAGCGAATGTATCCTCTATATTTAATGGCTGTAATTTTGGGTGGTAATATGAGCTCGCGACTTTTTACGACTGTTCGAGAAAAATATGGTTTGGCTTATTACATCAGAACTGACATTAGTGCCTATCAGGACATAAGTGCTTTTTTAGTCCAATCAGGACTCGACAAGGAAAAAACAAAAAAAGCCATTAGTTTAATTTTAGCTGAGCTAAATAAAATTAAAGAAGAGGGAGTTACTGATAAAGAGTTAAGTTCGGCCAAGGAGTTTTTAAAAGGTAAGTTAGTTTTAGGGCTTGAAGATTCAGAAAATGTTGCCGACTGGTTTGGTAAACAGCAATTGTTATTAAATAAAATTTATACACCTGAGCAAAAGTTAAAAAAAATATTTGATGTTAAAAAAGAACAGATCCAAGAAGTTGCCAAAGATTTATTTAAAGAACAAAAGTTGAATCTAGCAATGATTGGGCCGTTTAAAGACAAGGGAGAGTTTAAGAAGTTGTTGAAGTTTTAATTAAGTAAAGATAGGTAGTAAAAATTTAGGTGAATCAATGAGGCGCCTTTTCAGAGGCGTTTTTTTAATTAAAATGATAGAACACGAATTTAGCGAATTAAGCGAATAAACGCGAATCTAATTTGTGAAAATTTGTCTAATTCGCGTTTGTTCGCGTTCCATTTTCATTTGACACTAATTAGTAATTAGTATAAATTGTAAAGAATGGTTTTAATGTCACTCTTTTTTTGAGTGCAAATACAACGTGGAGGACGGAAGAATGAAGAAGTGGTTTAGGAAACTAGTAGATACAGTAGTCTTGTTGGCGTTGGTTGCGGTTGTCGTAACCGTTGTGACTAAGCACCTTGAGCGTGATGCTAAGGTGCATGAGATATTTGCTCGTGGTCTGTCTGACAGCGGAGTCTCTTTTACCTGTCAGCTTCGCGCTTTTCGAGAGAAACAACAAAACTGCACTGATGATTTTCAGTGTGCAGACTTTGCCAAGGATGCTGTAATGCTCTTGGCCGCCAATTATGATGATATTTTTCTGCGTGAAGGCTGGCTCAGGAATGCCATCAATTGTGACTTGATTCGTTGGTCTGTGCTTTTGAAACATGAGCCGGTCATTGCTGATGAGGTCAAAGAGATGGCCTTCTCCAGTGCAAGAAACACTCTCAAACACCTGCGCAGCAACGTCCCATGGGAATACGACAAGTGTTTCAATACTGTGATGACCTGTATCGTCCTTCCCGTCAGACGAGGCATGCTTACTTGGGAGGAGGTGGGAAGTAGTGAAGAGGAGGTGAAGTCCTGTCTGGAGTCCAAAAAAGGCCACGCAAGAAGCGACGCCTAGACCCTTTCGGGCATCTTTTTTCTAAGTTTATACCGCTAGCGCCCTGGGTGCTGGCGGTTCTTTTTTATCTACAGAAGAAGATAGACTAAAAACAAAACAATAGCAAACTGGATAACCAGTCCAGTTTTAAATGAAACATGAATTTTTAAAATATGATGAAGGTCAAAATGAAATTTAGAACTTTTTTGAAGCCAAGGATGCTTGGTTATCATATAAACTCCGTTTACAGCATCTGGAAAAATACTACCGGCAATTCCGGCTAAAACCGGCAGAGTCAAAGGGATTAAATTTTGCCAGTATAATGTAATCAAAAGAATGCTCATTATCATTCCGTCCAGCGTGGCAATTTTAAAAATAAACAATATATCCTTCTTGCCAATATTTTTTTCATCTTTAATAAGAGTCTCATCACCATGAGGAATGATGTCTAATAAATAATGAGAAACAATGCCAGCTAAAAAACCAAGCCAGATATTTCCTGTCGCTTGGCCAATCATTGCGCCAGCTGTAGCATGAACTGTTAGAAACATAGTTTGAATTAATTTTAACAAAGATTATCTAATCAAGCAAAGAAAGATTTAAAGTCTTTGACAATTGAAGGGTTTTTTGTTATTCTTTAACTTGTAATTAAGCCCGAGTGGTGAAATTGGTATACACGCGCGACTCAAAATCGCGTGCCGCAAGGCGTGAGAGTTCGAGTCTCTCCTCGGGCACCAATTATAAACATTATATAAATTAGCTAATTTATATTGACAAAAAAGGCATTGTAGAGTATCATAACCGAGTTAACTGTTAATTGTTAATTGTCAATTTACGACGCGGGGTAGAGCAGTAGCAGCTCGCCAGGCCCATAACCTGGAGGTCGCGGGTGCAATTCCCGCCCCCGCAACCAAGAAATTAATTTGCTTAAATATAAAATCAGGGCGAGGTAGCTCAGTTGGTTAGAGCGGAGGAATCATAACCCTCAGGCCGTGGGTTCGAATCCCACCCTCGCTACCAAGTTAACTTTTAACTTTTAACAATTGACAGTTTAGCTAATCGCCCATAAGGCGATTTTTTGGTATCTAAAGATTGTCAAAGATTGATTTTTTTACTATAATATATACATGCCCTGTTAGAAATTTGTTGACTTGTTAAGTTGATGGGGTATTTAAATAAATCTAAAGAGCTTTTTAATAATATTTTTATTACTATTAATTAATTTCTAACAGGGCATGGCAAGAACAATTGCAATTGTTAATCAAAAAGGGGGAGTAGGAAAGACTACTACGGCTGTTAATTTAGGAGCTTACTTGGCTTGGCTAGGTAAGTTTGTTTTATTGGTTGATATTGATCCACAAGCTAATGCCACTTCAGGAGTAGGTGTAGATCCTAATAATTTAGAACGCGGTATCTATCATACTTTGTTTGAGCCTATGTCTTTTCGCGACATTATTTTAGGTACAGGCCATCAAGGCTATAAGGTTGCACCTTCAACTCCGGACTTGGCGGGTGCTAGAGTAGAATTGGTCAATTTGGAAAATCGTGAATATCTTTTGAAGGAAAAGTTGCTGGAAGTTAAGAATGATTATGATTATATTATTATTGATTGTCCACCATCGTTAGATCTATTAACATTAAACGGTTTGGTTGCAGCGGACGATGTTTTGATTCCAGTTCAGGCTGAATATTTAGCTTTGGAAGGATTAGGTCAGCTGGTTAATACGGTTGATTTGATTAAAAATAATTTAAAGCCCGAATTACGAGTATTAGGCGCATTGGTAACACTGTATGATAAGCGCAATAGAATTTCAGCCCAAGTTTTAAATGAACTTCGTCAACATTTTACCGAGCGTTTGTTTAACACTATTATTCCGAGAAATGTACGCTTGACCGAAGCGCCAAGTTTTGGTCAAACCATTTTGTCTTATGATCCTCGTTCTGTTGGTGGTAAAGCATACGAAAGTCTGGCTAGAGAAATAATTGGGCAAGAGAACTACATTTATTGAGGATTTAGGAAGCTAGGAAATTAGGAGATTAGGCAGCGTGCTAATTCCTAACTTCCTAACCTCCTAACCTCCTAACCTCCTATATTTATGTCTAAAACAACCGGTTTGGGCAGGGGACTTAATTCCCTGATTCCGCCAAAAATTGATAAGAATATTTTTCCAAAAGATTCTGAAGTGATTGGTGGTGAAGAAATGGTTATTCAAATTCCTTTAGGGAAAATTAAACCCAATCCTCATCAGCCACGGAGTAATTTTGAGCACGAAGGATTAGAAGAACTTAGCAACTCAATCAAAGAACATGGTATTTTACAGCCATTGATTGTGACTTCATCTGAGAATGGTTATATGATTATTGCCGGAGAAAGACGGTTTAGGGCAGCAGAAATTTTAGAATTAAAAACAGTTCCTTGTATTGTTCGCGAAGTAGAAGAACAACAACAGCTAGAATTAGCCTTGGTTGAAAATATTCAAAGAAGAGATTTAAATGCAATCGAAGAAGCAGTAGCATACCAACGCCTAATTGATGAGTTTAATTTAACCCAAGACCAAGCAGCTAAAAGAGTAGGCAAGAGCCGATCGGCGATTGCGAATACTTTAAGGCTTTTAACTTTACCCACAGATATTCAAAGAGCTTTAATTAATGGCAAAATTAATTATAGTACAGCTCGTCTTATTGTTGGCCTACCACCAGAAAAACGTCTTGATTTTTTTAAAAAAGTTTTAAAACAAGACTTAACAGTCCGAGCAGCGGAAGGACAAGCTAGAAAAGTTGCTGTTAAGCGTCATTTTCGAACCACAACTAAAGATCCAAACCTCGCTGCTTTGGAAGAAAAACTTCAAGAAGCCTTAGGTACAAAAGTGACAGTAAAAAAATCCGGCGAAACCGGACAAATTATAATTGAATTTTATTCAGCAGAAGAGATGGGGGAGATTATTAGAAAAATTTTAGATTAATATTGCCTAGGCGTTAATATCTGGGCTACAACATTTAATTTTTTTTAATATTTTTTGATTTAATTTTACTTCTGGCTGCACTGGTTTTAGCAAACTTAAGCCAATCGTGTCCTGGGCCTTTACGATTTTTATCGGTGATGATCGTTACAACATCGCCGTTTTTTAATTGAGCGTCAAGACTACTTATTCTATTATTAATTTTAGCGCCAGCACAATGATCGCCAATCCATGAATGAACGCTATAAGCAAAATCAATTGGTGTTGCTTCATCGGGTAGATCAATAACATCACCTTCTGGAGTAAAAACAAAAATTCGATTTTTAAAAAAATCAACTGTTAGAGATTTTAAGTATCGCTGGTTATCTTTGATTCCTTTTTGCCATTTAACCAAATCTTGAACCCACTCAAATTTTTTTGGCAGTTGATAACCCTTTTTTTCTATATTTTTTATGCGACCACCGTTTTCTTTGTAATGCCAATGGGCGGCAATTCCGTATTCAGCCTGCTCGTGCATTTTTGGCGTTCGAATTTGGAATTCAATAATTTTTCCTTCCGGCCCAAAAACCGTTGAATGAAGTGATTGATAGCCATTTGGCTTAGGTTGAGAAATATAATCTTTAATTCTACCAGGTAATGGTTTCCAGGCTTGATGAATAATACCAAGTGTTTGGTAGCAGTCTTCAATAGTCGGAACAATTATTCTTAAAGCCACCAAATCATATATTTTAGAAACATCACCATCATAGTGAGGTTTTTTAAGTTTTCGATACAAACTATAAAGTCTTTTAGCTCGTCCATGAATTTCAATTATTTTAATTTTTTGACTACTAAGTTCTTTTTTAATTAGTTCGATTACTTTTTGTGTATATTCCATTTTCAATTCAATTTTTGGCAAGATTTCCGTTTTCATCCATTTGTAGTCATCAGGATGGATATAGGGGAATGCTAAATCTTCTAGTTCACCCTTAATTTGTCCCATACCAAGACGGTTGGCAATAGCGCCATAAATTTCCAAACTTTCTTGAGCAATACGTTTTTGTTTTTCCGGTGGTAAAGCACCAAGAGTTTTTAAATTATGAAGTCGATCTGCCATCTTAATCAGAATTGTTCTAATATCTTGGGCCATGGAAATAAACATTTTTCTGAGATTTTCAGCATATTTTTCCATACCTCTGTATTTAATCACGCCGAGCTTGGTAATACCACCAACCAATTTGGCCACTTCAGGACCAAAGTTTTTTTTAACATCAACAAGGCTGTAGCTAGTGTCTTCTGGAACATCATGAAGCAGTGCGGCAATAATGGTGTCCTGATCTAAACCCATTTTGGCTAAAATAATTGCAGTTTCTAAAGGATGTTCAATGTAAGGTTCGCCCGACATTCTTTTTTGATTTTTATGAGCATCAGAAGCAAAATCATAAGCCAGCTTAACTAAATCTAAATCATATTCTGACTTATTGCCAAAATTAGGAAAAATAGGGAGTTTGTTATTACTCTTGTTTTCTTTTAGTATTTTTATTAAGTCATTAATGTCTGACATCTTGTTTATGGGGTTATTTCGTGGTATAGTTAGTTTAGAGGAAATTGTTTTAAAAATCAATTAATCGTCCTACGAATTACGAATTTTTACGAATATACGAATCTGATTAACTTGGTTCACTTGATTTTTTAATTAACTTTACTTATTTGTATATTCGCTCTAATTCGTAATTCGTAGTTAATAAAAATGTCGTTACTCTCTCTTAACTTATCTTCTTTTTTAAACTACCCGTTGCTCATAGCTGTTTTACTGGCAACGGTTTTATTTATACTTTATCGAAAAAAAAGATCATTGGTTACTAAACTTAGTGGCGCAACACCAACTTTAGCTCAATACTCACGTGATTTGACTCGTCAGGCAAGAGAAGGCAGTCTTGATCCAGTTATTGGACGGGAAGAAGAGCTTGAGCGTGTAATTCAAGTTTTGTGCCGTCGAACAAAGAATAACCCGGTTTTAGTAGGCAAGTCGGGTGTCGGCAAGACTGCAATTGCCGAAGGTCTTGCTCAAGCGATTATCAAGAAAAAAGTGCCAAAAATTTTGCAAAATAAAAGAGTTTTAGCACTTGACTTAACTGGCATTGTTGCCGGTACTAAATACCGAGGTGAATTTGAAAAACGCCTCAAGCAAATTGCTGACGAAATTACTGCTGCCAAACGCAGTATTATTTTATTTATTGATGAAATTCACACGCTGGCAGAAGCAGGAGGAGCCGAAGGTTCAATTGATGCTGATGATATTTTAAAACCAGCCTTAGCCAGGGGAGACCTTCAAGTAATTGGGGCGACCACGGCAGAAGAATATAAAGAATTTATAAAACAAGATGTTACTTTAGACAGAAGGCTTCATCCAATTTTGGTTGATGAACCGACGAAAGAGGAAACCATTGAGATTTTAAAAGGTATTAAAAGAAAGTATGAACAATTTCATAAGGTTAATATAACTGACGAAGCAATTTTAACTGCGGTTCATTTAGCTGCTGAGCACATTAAAGACAAATTTTTTCCTGACAAGGCAATTGATTTAATGGATGAAGCTTCATCAAAAGTTAGCATTGAACAAATTGACGAAGGGCTGCCAGGTCAAGTGGCTGAAGAGCCTGACAAGGCTTCATGGCCTCAGGTTGGGGTAGCAGAAGTTCAAGAAGTAATGCAAGAGTGGTTAGAGAATAAGGCACTTTGACCGCGGAGTAAGTCGTGGAGTATTGCACGCCTTTTGACTCCTCGGCTCGGAAACAAAAATTCTTCGGCATTTTTGTTTCTCTCGCCTTACGTCGCCAATAAAGCAATTTAAATATTATTAAATTTAATTTTAGTATTTCAATCCTATGTTTGAAAAAGCAGCTCCGTTAAACAAAACATTAAAAGCTACAAAAACTTCTCAAGCTCCAACTCAAACTCTAACAAAAACAAAAGTTAGTATTTCCATTGCAACTTTTGCAATAACAATGCTTGCCACCTCAACTTTATTGTTGGGGCTTTTTTCTGGTTTAGCGGCAATTTCAGTTTGGAAAATAGGGGAGAGTAATGCATTTGGTTATGAAACGCATGATATGTTAGGCATTGGTGAATATGGTACTGCTTATAACCTGACTCATAAATGGCAGACAGTAGAATTTATAAAAAATAGTGATGGTACTCCACGATATAGTGAACCACCAGTCGTAATTGCTAATCCGGTCAGCTACGTAGGTAGTGATCCATCTCACATTAGAATAAAAGATGTTACTGCCACCAGCTTTAAGCTAAAAGTTGAAGAGTGGGCCTATATTACAAATAGAAATCATGGTAGGGAAACTGTTAGTTTTTGGGTGATGTCGGTTGGCGCTCATAATCTTGATGGAATAGAAGGTCCAGAAGTACAAGTAGGTAAAGTAGAAAATATTACGGATAAAAGTTTTGATAAAATGGTAAATTTTCAAAAAGATTTTACTGATCCGTACTATAACAGTGTAATGAAGAAAATTGGTGATAATAATTTTTATTATTATTTAGGATATAAAGGAGAAGGGGTCGAAGGGGATTATGGTTTGTACACGTTTCCTTCAAAAAGAGACTTTTCAGATTACTTTAATGATGTTTATTATTCATGGTATCAAGATGAATCTGGTGTTCAATGCAAGCGTA